>Ga0209518_1000323_pt1 | contig 62980 bp, 91 predicted proteins | sample RifGroB1_FD_183993 | JGI IMG/M metagenome (GOLD analysis project Ga0209518, IMG submission 183993) | Groundwater microbial communities from Rifle, Colorado, USA - Groundwater B1 (SPAdes) (version 2) | ecosystem: Environmental > Aquatic > Deep subsurface > Groundwater | place: Rifle, Colorado... | reverse complement strand
CCTGCGCTCCTGCGCTCCTGCGCTCCTGCGCTCCTGCGCTCCTGCGCTCCTGCGCTCCTGCGCTCCTGCGCTCCTGCGCTCCTGCGCTCCTGCGCTCCTGCGCTCCTGCGCCACAAGGGGTGGGGTATCGTCGTGATATCGTCGGGGCCGGCTGGGGGGATGGAGCTGGAGGGCGTGCGACCCTTATCATGCGGCCAAACACCTGAAACCCTCAGAAATCCAAAATCCTGACAATGGAGTAACTCAGCGTAAAAATTTTCAAAATTTCTTGCCTGCCTAAAATCTTGACAATCAAGACACATATTGATATAATAAGTGAAAATTCTAAGGAGGGGAGATGACAAAAGAACTACTTTTCTCGGTGACGAAGAAAGACCTCGAAATAGATTTCTTCAGCGGAACCGGCGCCGGAGGGCAGTACCGGAACAAACACCAGAACTGTGTCCGCATAAGGCACCGAGACTCCGGAGCCTTCGCCACAGGACAATCGAACCGGGAGAGGCCGGCAAATATCCAAGAGGCATTTCGCTCACTGCTGGAGCACCCGAAGTTTAAGATCTGGCAGTCGCAGCGAATCTTGGAGTGCATCTCTGGCGAGACGACCGCGCAGCGGGTGGAGAAGACGATGGCGCCGGAAAACTTGAAGGTCGAAGGGAAAGACGAAAACGGGAGATGGGAGGAGATCTCCTTGACATCGAAGTAACAATGCGTTACACTACCCCTATGGACACGCAAACACTACTTAATGAAGATTTCTTCGCCGGCCTGGAGTTCGACGACAACGAGCAGGAGGAGTCCTCCGAGCTATCGCTCGTCCCAGCCAAAAGCAAGCCGCAGTGGGTTCCTGCGGAACACCCCCCCAACGTCAACCCCTGGGACCCGAGGCTCATCCTCGACCTCGCCCTAGCGATCGAGGACACTACCCCAATCTTAGAAAGATATTCCCTCTCCGAGGACGACTACAGTTCTCTGATGAGAACCCCCTCGTTCCGAAGGGACCTTGCCCTCACCATGCGAGAAGTCCGGGAGAACGGGCTGAGTTTTAAGCACAAGGCCCGCGTCCAAGCGGAGAGCTACCTTGAAGTGCTGGACCAGCTCGTTTATTCCCCGGCAACCCCGGCAAGTACCCGTCTTGACGGTATTAAGCAGGCTGTGACTTGGGGCGATCTGAGCCCAAAAGAGGGGAAGGGCGGCGATGTGCAGAACGCACAACAGATTAATATTTCTATCAATTTCTAAAAGAAATGAAAGAGCCAAGGGAAAATATCAGAGCGTTACTCATTCAGACGACAAACATCCCACCGCAGAAGCTAAGGCTTCCCGACAGGCACTACATTCTCCCTAGCGTAGTCCAAGTACGAGACCACATGGAGAACGTCGAGGTCAAGCCGTACCGACCCGAAGCCGCAGACTGCGATAACCGAGCCCTTCGCCTCACGGCACACTTCTCCGGACTAGGCTTAGCTTTCGGCTGGGCCAGCATCGGCGAGCACGATATTTGCGTGTTTCTTTCAGATACACTACAAGTGTGGTATGTCGAACCTTCGACCTGCCTTATCTATCCCCCAGACCAAGACTTATCCTGGGCGGTGTTCCCTTGAGATACTTCCTCCTTTTCTTTCTGCTCCTCCCCTCCTGCGCCCTGATGCCTGGCAATACCCTCTTCGAAGGACTCAAGGAGCCGAGCAGGCTCGAAGAGATTGAGGATTATAGCCTCACCAACGGCCCACTGACTTCCTCGCTCAACTGTAACCGCCTCCTAATGGAGCACGAGCAGTACGGCCTGATGGCCTTGAACTTGATAGGCTCCGCCGGCTTCGCTCTGGGCTGCGCCGACGTCCATGCAGATTTTACTACCGGCAAGGTAGATAAGTGTCATATCTACGCGGCGTTCGACGCCGACTTTATAATCAAGCATGAGCAGAGGCACTGCATGGGGTATCAGGATGTTTTGTATTAAATCTCCGTGGAAGAAGTTCGTCCAGTGGTGGTGTGACCACAAGATGGGGTGGATAGTAACAGAGAAGTGTATCGCATATCGGACTTGTAGGAAGTGCGGGCACAGACAAAGGTTGGTGTGGAACGACCATGCCGATGAGTATCGATGGCAGGATTGTTAATTAGATTGACATCTGACGTAACTTAGTGTTACACTCAACATAACTAATCAGGCTCCGAGAGGAGCGCAGCATAAGGAGCTGGTATGGCTGGATCGTGGGCAGACTTGGAGTACCGAAGAGGACAGTTCGACGGCGAGTACACAGAGCCGATCGGCTTGGTAAGTGAATTTACGGCAGATGCTGCAGCAGCTACCATCCCGACAGAGACTGTCGAGAACGAAACAGGTTTCTTGGTAGGCATAGAAGTCGTCGCCGACGCAGTCACCCCGTTCGACTCTCTCATTGTCGACTTTCAATCAATCGACGGCGTCAGCCTCAGCCTAGCGGCTGCGATAACCGCCTCAGACAGGATCGAAATTGATCCTGCGGTCCCCTTTGTCGGAGGGTACAAGCTCGCTTGTTCAAACAACACTACCAACTCCGCCAAGGCGAAGATCATCTGCCTGGTAGTCTCAGGAGACTAGGGGATGAAGTACGTTAAGCGCAGGATGCTGCGCAGCGGGCTGCCTCGGCAGGGGCTTGTCGGTCTCTGGAAGACCTCAACTGGTTTGACTGATGTTATCGGCTTATCAATCAGCGATGCACCGCTCATAGACCCTAATCTGTGGAGCATTGTCTATGTCCTGGATGGTGATGGTCAGCCTGTTTCGGTACGTGAGAATGCCGATATCCTGGCGAGAATTGCAGCGAGTCCCTGGCTCAACATCAGCACATTGGTTGGGAGCGCCGCAAAAGGATATGCTCTTTACGCCATTGGCTCATCTGCCGATACTCTCGCAAAAGCGAGGCGGGCCTTGTCTGTACCGTCAATCCCCTGGCTTTCCGGATACGCTCACAGAAAAGCCGTAGTGGTAAATCACGCAACAGTGCCAGCCGACTTATCTGATTACCAACTATACGTCGATCTGAGCAGTGACAACGATATTCCCGCAAAAGTTTTATCTAATGGACTGGATATCGCTGTAACCGCCGCAGACGGGACAACAGTACTTGGTGCAGAAATTCCAATAGTTACTCAGTCAACCGACAACTTGACAACCGATGGCGTTTGGTGCTGGTATTCTGAGCCGCGATCAATTTATTACAATGGCAAAACCTACACCGGGTTTATTCGGGCAAACGGCGATGTTGTTGTTGTGAGTTATAACCACGCTACTGATGCCCAAGTCGAATTTGTTTTAAAACTTGCGTTGCAGGTCGATGATCACGCAAATCCGAGCATTTTAATTCGCGATGATGGCCGAATAGTTGTTTTCTACTGCGCTCATAATGGGGCAGATATGTTCTACCGGGTATCCACGAACCCCGAGGATATATCCGCCTTCGACGCGGAACTGACAGTAGGTACAAACACCGCCGGATTGTACGGATACTCATATTCAAATCCCTGCATACTCTCTGCTGAGAACAATAAGATTTTTCTTTTCTGGCGGGGCGGAGACTTCCTGCCAACCTTCAGTACATCTACTGATGGAGGGGCTACGTGGGATACCGCAAAAACATTGTTTAGTGTTTTTGGAGAGCGGCCATACCTGAAAGTAGCCTACGATGGGACCAGTAAAATTCACCTCTGTTTTACAGATGGACATCCTGATGCGCTGGCAAACAACAGTATCTACTACCTCCAATATGAAAACGGAGAGTTTAAAAAAGCTGATGGCACTGTAGTAAAAACATTGGCTGCAGTATTGGCCGGGTCGCCCTTGGTTCCGACTGATTGCGACAAAGTATATGACTCTGTAGCCACAGGATTCAAGGCATGGAATTGGGGCATTGCTTATGACAGCAGCAATTACCCTGTCATAGTTTATGCAAATTTCGTCACTGCTGCCGACCATAGATATAGATATGCGAGATGGACCGATGCTGGATGGGCTGACAATGAAATTTGCGCGGCTGGTGGGGCATTATATGCAGGTGAACCGAGTTACTCTGGAGGGGTGTCTGTAGATCCGTCTGATCCTAATATTGTCTATTTGTCAAAGGTGGTTGATGGGCAGTTTGAGGTTTATAAATACACCACAAACGATAATGGAGTCTCGTGGGAACGTCGTTGTATAACCGTTAAATCCATCCAAAAGCAATTTAGGCCGATAGTGGCAAAAAACAGTCCAGTAGATGGCCAGGAGCGTGTTTTTTGGCTAAATGGGACATACTCGACCTTCTCCTCATATAGCACAATAGTCAATATATTTTCTCTTCCGACAGGTCCGGAAGAATTGTATGCAAAACTGCCCATCTTATCTTCTGAAAATAACACCAAAGCGTTAATTTATTACGGGAAATCAGGGGTCGAATCAGGGAACACAACTCCGTGGGGAACTGATTATGAGTTTGTCTGCCACATGGATAATTCCAATGTTGAGAATACAGTTATTGATACCTCAAAGAATGGGTATTCAGGCACTAAAAACTCGTTGCTAATTATTGAAGTCCCTGGATTGGTTGGCAAGGCACAGAGATTTTCCGGGGGTAATAAGTATATCACATTTCCTGCGCTTGATATGGCCGGATGGGGTGCATTAATCGCTGGCGTGGCATTCAAGTACAATAAGCAGTCAAGCACGGCTCAGTATTCAATATTTAGTAATTATGTCGCTGGTAAGGCGGCGTTCATGATCAGGATAGCCACCGCCACAAATACGGTGCAGGGCTATGTTATTACAACTGGTGGGGTTGTTGGTGGATTGTTTGCGGATGTTGTGTTGGCCGACGCCGAAGAAGTAGCCATCCATCTGAAATATGATAAAGATAACGGTGGGCTACGAATGTATAAAAACGGGGTGTTAAGCGCCACGTCCTACGCCTCAACAGAGGCACTTGCCGCCGTCGCATCGGGAAATCTCACGGTTGGGTCATCACCCCACAGTTTATCGGTATATGCATTTTACGGCGACATAAGCGACGCATTTATCATCAAAGGGACTCGCACGGCAGATTGGTTTGCGGTCGATGCGGCAAATAAGAAAACACCTACAAGCCTGTACGCAGTGGGTGTTGAAGATGCCGCATGATGCACGATTAGAAACTATTATCGAGATTTTGACTAACAAATTTTAAGAGCAAAATTGCTGAGGGTTGCATGAAAAAATTTCTGTGTATAGCGACGTTACTAATTGTTTCCGCTGTCTGTTTGCAACAGTGGCTGGCCCGTACTGAGGCCGATGTGTTACAGGAGATTTTGCAAGCGAAAGCGTACTATGAGCGAATGGCCGTAGAGTATCCAAACGAAGCAAATTCAAAGGGGGTAAAATGAAAACAAAAACGAGGTTATTTTCTACAACGATTATTATAATGGCGCTGTGTGCTGCAGTCCTGATTTTGCCGGGTTGCGCCGGATATGGACTAACGTCGAACCATTCTGAGGTTAATCAGATGATCGCCACCGCGAACACCGACAGGTTCAAAGCATTCTCCGAAGGCATGGCCGCATGTAACGACAACGCCGCCTGCCAGGTTGGTCTGGCAATGGGGTTTTCAGCTAACCTCGGGCAGCAAGCATTTTTCAAACCTGAGACGACTTCCGACGTACTTCATGCCTTCCTTCCTTACGCCACGCTCGGAGTGGATGTGGCTCGGCTATGGCGTTTGGCTCCCACCAACGGCGACAGCAATGGCGGGTTCATCATTACTGGGGATAACAATCAGTTGAGCGGTATCGGGAATAAACTGACGGCGGATAATCAGAGTTCCGTTACTGGGACGTTCGATACTGAGGCGAAGATCGAGCACCTTGTGTATACGCAGGATTCTACTCAGTCAAGTTCGAACGGTACCGGCTCAGTTGAAAACGTCGAGAATCAGCAGGATACATTCTCTGGTGATTCTGCTCTCGCACCAGCAGCAGAAGTCCCAGCGAAAGAATGAAGATTGAGAAGCTTAGTGGGGATAGATTTCGCGTAACTGATGGCGAGGAGTCAATAATCCTAAGCGGCGAGGCGCTCGCCAGGTACCAGGCAATCCTCGCAGCAGAGGTTGCAGAGAAAAAGCGACGAAGGCGGAGAAAGAATGAGAAAGATTGAGCTTAATCAAGATCGACAGCCGGACGGCGCGATAGTTTTTACGTCGAAGACCTATTGCGAGAACTCCCCATGCAGCGTCTGGCACGACATTTGCCCGCATCTTCACTCAGACGGAGTGACAGAGGAGGGAGAGTTGAATTGGGTGTGTAACAAGGAGTAGCGTAATGCAACATATTCATAGAATAACCGCAAGCGCGGTTCTCTGCATCATGGCTCTTACGTGGGCAGGGATCAGCTATAAGCTCGGAGTGATGGTTGCCGTTTCTGATAATTTTATGTATGTTGCTGGGGCGCTTGCGTCTGTTTTGTTCGGAGATAGCATTACGAGCATCGCGAATAAGTTTTCCACGAAGGAGAGGTAAATGCTCAAGTTATATGCCCCTGAGGAATACTGGATAACGCCGGCAGCCATCCTAGTGAAGATCGTAAATGGGTGCGGAACACCTGGGTGGAAAGGGGATCTTGTTCCGGAAAAACTCTTCGGAGTAAGTATAGCGGAAGCGTGCAATGTTCACGACTGGATGTACTGGGCTGGCGAAGCAGCCGAAGCAAGCCGGGAAGAAGCCGACCGAGTGTTCCTTAACAACATGCTTAGAATCGTTGAAGCGGAGTCAGCAAACTGGCTAACTAGAGCGATCAGGCGTAGACTAGCGCTTCATTACTACGAAGCCGTTCGAGACTTTGGCGCTCCGCACTTCTGGGTCGGCAAGAACTCCCCGAAAACGTTTCAGGAACCTGGAGACAAGTGATGGACTGGGTAAAAGACTGGTGGGCCATAATTACCGCACTCCTCGCGGGAGCCATGTGGATCGGCAAGGTCCAACGAGATGTCGAGGACCTGAAAAGCGGCAAGTTCGTTACCAACGAACGCTGTGGCGAGCGTCGGCAGGAAATTAAGGAACGTACCGACCTGCAGTTTACTATGGGGAATGAGCAGTTTCGAGAGATCAAAGGCAGTCTTACCAGGCTTGAAAACATCCTACTGGAGATGAAGAATGAGCGCCATTGAACAGATTCAGAAATTACTTGATTGCGCTGTGCGCGTGCCGATCCGCGACGCGGCAGGAGTAATCATCCCTGCCGGAGTAGATACTGCGGCGGAGGCCAAGGCGTACCGGCGATGCCTTAAAATCGCGCAGGAGGAAGCGGATGAACGAGTACTTCAAGCGAAGTGAGTTTGCCTGTCAGTGCGGGTGCGGGTTCGATACCGTCGATGCACAGCTTGTCGATGTTCTGACGGCGATCCGGGAGTATTTCAATCTTCCAGTAATAGTCAACTCAGCTTGTCGATGTGAGCATCACAACGCGGCTGTCGGAGGCAAACCCCATTCGTACCATCTCAAGGGCCGCGCAGCCGATATCCACATTTCTGGCGTGCAGCCGAGCAGGATATACGAGTTTGTCGAGGGTCGGTACCCTAAACAACTAGGGCTTATCCGCTACAAAACATTCGTCCACGTAGACACAAGAACTGGACCCAGGTACCGAATGGCTCCGCTATGAGACAAGAATATCGGGGCAATACCAAGGTATTCGAGGACTCTTACTTCTCCTTAAACAGGTTCAATGAAGGGGAAGGTACTCCATGCTTCGTCGTTCCCCCTTTTGCCGGCAGGGACGGCACCGTTACTCAAAACCTTATCGACAAGTGTGCAGCTGCAGGGCGGCCTACCTATGCTTATGAGCTGAAGTCAGCTACTCAGGAGACGAAGAACCTCAGCATCTCAGGGCTGGTACACATATTGGGCGAGTGCTGCGACATGATTTACGGCGAGACTGGAGCTGAGACTGTCGACCTTATAGGGTGCTGCCAAGGCGGGTGGCTCTCGGCCATGTTCACTGCCCTGCACCCGAGCCAGGTGAATCGCCTCGCCGTTTTCGCCGCACCGATCAACACCCACTCAGGCAGCAAGAACCGGATCGAGGAGTATTGCAAGACCATCTCGTTGCCAGCCCACCGACTCTTTGTTGGCCTGAACAACGGCATTCAGCCAGGGATGGCGCAGTGGATGGCCTTCGCCATGGGCGCCCCCGAGCAGATATTCTTTGGACGCTATCTCGACCTTCTCTCGCACGTAGTGAACGGGCGGAGCAAGGACATTGACAAATGGGAGAAACAAAATGGATGGTATGACAGCCCCAACGACTTGGCCGGCGTGTGGTTCTTGGACGCTCTTGAGAACCATTTCTGCGGTAACGGACTGTATGCCGGAACATGGAGCGTTGATGGTGCCATTGTCGACCTCAGCAATATTATCTGTCCCGTCTTCGTTTTTGCTGGAGAAGACGATGACATCACCTCAGTCGAGCAAGCTCGGGGACTGATTGAGAAATCAAGGTCGTCAGAGAAACACTTTGTTACATTTCCTGGTGCGGGGCACACCCGGACTTTCACCGGTAGTAAGGAGTTGCAGCAGTTCGCCAGAGTGTTCTTCCAAGAGGAGTGACAGATGGGCCAAAAAGCGATAGGTAGAGCAACGCAAGTAGTCGCATACGCGACAGAGCATGGGCCAGATAAGGCCAAGAAAGACTTAGGAATATCCGACGAGACTTTCAACCGATATACAAGGATGGTGAAGCAGGAGAAAGGGATAACCATCCCTGAGAAGTCGCACTGGCTGGAAGAAATCGCGACGAGGTTCTCAGATACCGAATTACAAGCTATCGCCAAAGGTGGCAGGCTTGTCCCAGGTGCCGGCAAGGTGCCGATCGTCTCCTTCTCTGGGACGCACATCAGGATTGGCTGTATCACCGATACACACATCGGCCACATGTGCTCCTCTAGGGCCAGGCTAATGCAAGCCTTCGACGAGTTTAAGAAAGAGCAGGTTGACTTCATTACGCATTCAGGTGATGTGACCGAAGGCATGAGTCACCGACCAGGGCAGATTTACGAACTTGACTTTCTTGGCTACGACGCCCAGAAGCACGAAGCGATTGACTGCTTCGCTCAGTGGGCTGATACAGATATTTATGCGATTGATGGGAATCACGACCGATGGTTCCTAAAATCGAATGGAGCGCTCATTGTCAAGGACATTGAGGCGTCCTTAGAAAATTTCCATTTCCTCGGCCACGACGAGGGAGATATCTCTCTTGATGGGAGAGCGGTACTGAAGTTGTGGCACGGTGAAGATTCTTCGAGTTATGCCTTAAGTTACCGACTTCAAAAGATATTAGAGTCATTTACCGGCGGCGAGAAGCCGAACGTCCTGATAACAGGACACGTTCACAAGTATGTCAACATCTTCGAAAGGAACGTTTACTGCGTCTCAGCCGGCTGCCTGCAGAGCCAGACTTCGTGGATGCGTGGGAAAAGACTAGCGGCGCACGTAGGATTCTGTATAATAGATATACATGTTGCAAAGAAGGGAGTTAGTAAGTTCAACGTTACTTGGTATCCTTTTTATACTTGATGAACATCTTCGACCTCATATATGATGTCCGCGAATCAGCGCCAACGCTGGCCGCGTTTCATCGCTCGAACGCTGATTTCAGGGCGATCCTCGGCCCGATCGGCGGCGGCAAGTCAGTTGCGTGCTGTGTCGAGATATTCAGAAGATGCAAGGAGCAGAGGGTTGGAACGGACGGACTTAGGCGTTCGCGATGGGTCGTAGTCAGGAATACCAAAGGCGAATTGCAAGATACCACGCTCAAGACTTGGTTCGACTGGTTCCCAGACAGCGGCAAACCTGGAGAGGGGATAGGCTACTGGCGGGAGACTGCTGCGACGTATTTCATCCATTACGGGGATGTTAGAGCCGAGATTTTGTTCCGTGCATTGGATAAGCCGGCTGATGTCGCGAAGGTCCTTTCGCTTGAATTAACCGGGTGCTGGCTTAACGAATGTCGTGAAATTGTTCAGGAAATCGTAGAAGGTCTGCAAGGTCGTCTCGAACGATATCCTTCGCAGAAAATGGGTGGATCCGACTACTGGCTTATGATCGCGGATACGAACCCGCCGCAGCTTGGGTCTTACTGGTGGCGCATATTCGAGCACGCACCGCTTGAGGACGACGATCCCGACACGCTGGTTGCGTGTGACACATTCAAGCAGCCGGATGCTCTTTCGCCGGAGGCGGAGAACAAGAATAACCTCGCTCCAGGGTATTACGATCGCAAAGCCAAGGGCCGGAGTAAGGCATATATAAACGTCTTCATCCGTGCAAGGTATGCACTCTCCCAAGCAGGCAAGCCGGTATACTGGGATTCGTTCCGCTACGACCGGCATGTGTCGAAGACACCGCTTTACATTGATCCAGACCTTCCGGTAATAGTCGGGCAAGACTTTGGCCTTACCCCTGCAGGTTTGTGGATGCAGATGCAGCACGATGGCAGGATACATATCCTCCGGGAAACCCCAGCGTTCGACATGGGGACTAAGCGGTATATAAAGAGCAGGTTCAACCCGATGCGGAAGACTGCATTCCCAACGAACGAGATAGTAGTTGTCGGCGACCCTGCCGGCGTTCGGCGAGCCGACTCCGACGAGGGCACATGTTTCAAAGAGTTCAAAGAGGCGGGAATACTTGCGAAACCTGCACCTACTAACGACCCAGATGTGAGGATAAAGGCACTTGATGATGTCTTCGGAGAGTACCCAGATTGCCGACCGCTTGTGCTCATTGACCCCTCCTGCAAGAGCTTCATCCGGGCGATGCAGACAGACTACAAATACCGGAAATTGAAGGTCTCCGTCGCCGACCTTTACGACGATAAACCAGATAAGACCCACCCTTGCTCGCATCTCGTTGAGGGCGGGCAGTACGGTGTGATGTTCCTGTCCAGCCGGAAGTACGACCCCGCTGACTACGTCGTGTACCAACATAACTCAATTTTTAACTCATCCAAGCCATACGTTCCGGCCCAACGCGAAGGATATTAAATGCTCACAAATTACGAAGAACTGAAGAAACTTGGGACCCACGCCAAAGGAGTCCTCGATCAGCATATCAAGGACCGGGTCCTCCTCGAAGTCCAGTGGATGAAGAACCTCCGGCAATATTTAAGGAAATACGACCCTGACGTGCTTGCCCGCATCCCAGATGAGCGATCGCATGTGTATCCTGAAGATACCCGCATCAAGGTTAAGGGCGGCGTCGCGAAGATGATGGAGATGATGTTCCCATCCCAGGACAAGAACTGGGGCCTGTCAGTCTCTCCATCTCCCTCAATCCCTCAGTCTGCCCTACAAGGCATTATCAATACCCTTCAGCAGCAGGAACTCATGCTCGCCCAAGAGGAGCAGCGATCGGCAGCGCCGATTACTAGCGACGCCATCGAGCGGGAAGTCCGAACCTTCGCTGAGAAACGTAAGGAGAAGATGGAGACCGAGATCGCCGACCAGTTGGCCGATCCGGGGATTGACTATCCTCAGCTTTGCAAGAAAGTAGTTCGCAGTGGCTACCTGTACGGCTTCGGCATCGCCCGCAGCCCTATGGTCAGAACACAGGCCGAGCGAGTGTGGACCGCCGACGAGATGGGCCAGTATGTTGCGAAAACGAAAACTCTTCGTCGGCCATACCCGGAGTACGTTCGCATCTGGGATGCCTACCCTGACCTCTCGGCCAGAGCGTGGACCGATCAGGACGCATTCTTCGAGAGGATTATCTTCCTTCGGCATGACTTCCGTGCCCTCACCAAACGATCTGATTTTGAGGCCAAGATAATCAAGGAGTATTTGAAAGACCATGCGGAAGGCAACTACGTCGCCAAGGCATACGAGGCCGATCTGCACGACATTGCCAAGACCTCAAATCTCGCCAACAGGCAGGCCCGGAGGTACGAAGTATACCGGGGGCTGATGTTCGTCTCGGCGCATACGCTTCAATCCGTCGGAGTCGAAGTAAGCGACGATGAGCTTGACGAGGACATCCTCGCGGATGTCTGGATAATCGACGACGTAGTTATCAAGGCGGAGAAAGCCGCCTTCGGCGAGCGACCGTCCGACCAGTATCATGCGTTTATCTACACTGAGGACGAGGACTCCGGGCTTACCGGCGTCGGCCTGCCGGAAGAGATTCGCGACTCTCAGATGTCGATCTGCGCTACGAGCAGAATGCTTATGGACAACGCCTCGGCCTGCGCCGGCCCAATCTACGAAGTGAACGAAAGTCTTCTCCCGAGGGGGCGCAAGAGCATCGGCCCGATTCATTCGTTCATGACGATCACCAGAGAGGGCGATGGCCCAGAGGCTCAGTACCCTGCAGTACGAGACATCGTTACGCAGTCCCACATCCCCGAGCTTATCAGTCTCCTGGAGATGCAGAGACAGCAGCTCGACGTTGCCAGCAACTTGCCGGCCTACACTATGGGTGCCATGCAGAACCAGCCGCTCGGCGAAGCCTTCCGGACGACGAGCAACATGTCGATGATGACCGGCTCTGCCAATATGGTGACGAAAGACACCGTCCGTGCGTTCGACAAGTTCACTACATCCTTGCTTACTTCGCTCCTCGCATGGAATATGGAGTTCAATCCAAACGAAGAACTGAAGGGCGACTACCAAGTCGTCGCCAAAGGCAACCTGTCGCTCGTCGCGAAGGAGGTTAGGGGCGCAGCCCTTGACCAGTTCGTTATGACACTCACGCCGGAGGAGAGAGCAATTCTCGACACGCATGGATTACTGATCGATCGCTTAAAGGCGAGGGATCTCCCTGTAGACAGGGTTCTCCCAGAAGACGAAGCCAAGCAAATCCTGGAGGGACTGAAACAGGCTGCAGCGCAAGCTTCGCAGGTCGAGCAGGGGCTTACCCAGGCCAAGACCGAGGATGTGTCGGCCTCAGCCGCGAAGAAGCAGATGGACGTGCAGATGCTGCAGGCGTCGGCAGATGCGACGATTCAGGAGATCCTGTCTAGGGTCGAGCAGAATCTGGCGAACGCCAAGTCGGCGAAGGACAAGAACCAGTTGGAGAACCTGAAGGTACTGCTGACTACGGTCAGCGAGAAGAAGGAAGGGGCGAAGCCCAAGGGGGAGAAGAGTGGCAAAGCTTAAGAAGCTGGAGGATTTGAACGGGCGAGAAGAATACATGTTCTACTGCCCAGGTTGCGAGTTACATCACGGAGTTTGGACCGGAGCAGGGCCTGGCCCAGTATGGCAGTTCAACGGGTCGATGGCTGCTCCTACGTTCTCTCCGTCAATACGAGTTCGCATGGGGCCGAAATGCAACCCTGCGACAGGTTTGCGTCTGCCCGGTGCATCGGACCAAATATGCCACTCCTTCGTCATGGACGGGAAGATTCAGTTCCTCAGTGACTGTACTCACAGACTTGCAGGGCAAACGGTTGAGCTGCCGGAGGTAGACGAATGAAAATTCCTGAGCATCCCGCGTACGAGATACAGGTTTGCCGCAGTGGGCGCAACGAATACTCGGTTGCCAGACTGGTAGCCCTTTCAGCAAAGCTACCCGTTATGGATGTGCCGCTTGACCACATGAGTGTCTACACCAGATATGAGAATCTTACGCTGCGCGACCTGGTAATGCACATGAAGACAGCGCTGGACGCAGATTTGGCGTACCCAATCATTCTCGATGAGGATGGAGATATTTTAGACGGAAGGCATAGAGTGATGAAGGCTATTTTGCAAGGAGAGAAGACTATCAAGGCGGTGCGGTTTGATGAGAACCCGAGTCCGTGTCGGGCAAATGAGGGGTGAGAAATGAAAGAACGAGAACTCGAAATTGAGGACAGGATCAATCTGTTGAGACGTACTGAGGGAGTTCAACTCCTCGCTGAACTCCTTACGCTCAGGCGCGAGCGCCATCGAGACAAGCTTGAAAGTAGCGAGAGTGAAGAGATGAGAGGAAGGGCAAAGGAATGTAAAGATCTGATACACATATTGTCTTGACAACCAGTATATACTGATGTTACACTACAGATAAAATTCGGAGGAGTTCATGGAAGATGAAGTAATTGATAACGGAGTGACAGAAGACGAGTTCGATCTCGCCTTCAACGTCGCCGTAGGCGGAGAAGATACCAGCGATGCTGGTAAGGGCGAGCCCGACGAAGGAAAGACCGAAGAAGGTACTTCCGATGAAGGTACTTCTGAAAAAGGTACTTCTGAAGAAGGTACTTCTGATGAAGCGAAGGCCGAAGTAAAGCCTACTCCCAAGCAGGAAGTAGACCCGGCTAAAGCCGCGCAAGAGGTGGAAGCCACAAGGCTTGCCCAAGAAGCAAAGGTAAAAGCTGACGCAGATGCAAAAGCGGAAGGTGAACGTCTTCAAGCGGACGCCACTGCCCGCGAAGCACTGACTCCTGAGGAGCAAGCCGCCCTCAAAGAGGTAGAGACCAACTTCCCGGACACCGCAGCGGCTCTGAAGGCCGTTGAGCGCATAGCCTTCGCCAAGGCGGAAAACGCGTTCAACAAGAAGTTGGCGCATTTCCAGGAAACGATCGAGCAACGATTCGCTCAAGTTAGCCAGGACTTCGCCCCGGCAATCGCTACTGCCAAGGTTGTAGCACAGAACACGCATCAGGCCGAGATCCTTAAGGGGCATGCTGACGCATTTGAAATTGTACCGAAGGTCGAGGAATGGGTCAACACCCTACCAGATTTTCAGAAAGAAGCATACAACGCGGTCCTCGACAAGGGGAGCGCTTCGCAAATTGTAGAATTGTTCAACATCTTCAAGAAGGAAACGAATGGTAGTGTGAAGGGGCCTCCATCTTCAACTCCGACTCCTGAAGAGACTGCACAGAAGGCTGCGAAGGAGAAAAAACTGCAATCCCAGGAGGGAGTACGCAGTCGACAAGCAGCACAAAAGGGCGGTATTGACGAAGACGACTTCGAGTCGGCGTTCAACGCAGCCGTAAATTCCTAATTTTGGAGGTATGACCCCATGACAATGACAGTGAGTGATATTAGCCTTCGAACGGCTGGGTATGTGGCTGGCAAGCTTCTTATGAGAGCTGACCCTGCACTTATTATGCAACCGTTCCTGCAAACTCATGAAATCCCGCAGAACGCATCGAGCACTATCAAGTTTCGGCGCTACGCGGCGCTCGCTGCAGCGATCGCAGACCTGACTGAGGGAGTTACTCCTCCGTCCAGCACCATCACGCATTCCGACTATGAGGCAAATCTGTCGCAAATCGGCGCGTGGGTAGGTATCTCTGACCGCGTAGCCGATACGCACGAAGACCCTATCATCAAAGAGTACACCAGCATTCTCGCAAAACAGGCGGCACTTTCTGTTGAGACTCGGTTGTTCAACGTAATGAAGGCTGGCACTAACGTGTACTTCGCTAACGGCACTGCGCGGACCGATGTAAACACTCCGCTGACCAAAGCACTGCAGCAGAAGATTACGAGGGGCTTTAAGCGTCAGAATGCGTCCACCATCACTGAAAGACTGAGCAGCTCGGCTAAGATGGAGACTGTATCCGTCAAGCCGTCGTTCATCGCGTTTATTCATCCCGACCTCGAACCTACCGTCCAAGCAATCCCCGGCTTTAAGGATGTTGTCGACTACGGTTCGATGTCCTCGTATCCGACTGAGATCGGCAGTATCGGCGATGTTCGGTATCTGACCTCTACTGTGTTCACCTCGTGGGCTGACGGCGGCGGGCTTAAAGCAGGTTCCGGCACCACGATGATCTCCACGACCGGCACCAGTGCCGACGTATATCCGATCATCTACATCGCCGCCGAGTGTGCGGCGGTAACACCGCTCAAAGGGAAGACCGCCCTCGACCCGTTCGTCGTCAACCCTGGAACTTCTCGGGAAGGCGATCAGCTCGGCCAGCGCGGCTGGATTGGCTGGAAGACTTACTTCGCGGCTGTCATCCTGAATCAACTCTGGATGTGCAGAGCTGAGGTAGCGGCTGCAGAGCTTTAAAATTGAAGGGGGCTCCAGCCCCCAACTCTTAAAATAAGGAGAATATAAAATGTCTTTGAACTACGCAGATCAGGTCCAGAAGGTTTTTTCCGTGACCGTCTCTAATCCCGCTGTCGCTGTGAACTTGGTTTGTGGCTGGCAGCCTCGCTATGTGCGAGCCTATAACGTCAACAACCTCGCTGCTTACGAGTATTTCTACGGCATGGCCGCAGGCACTTCGCTTGACAACGGCAACCATGCTGACACACAGAACTCGGTCAACGCTGCAGGGTCCATCACGCTGTACGCAGGCCGCAATGCCGGCGCAGCCGTTACCGGCACCGTTACCGTTACTGCCGCTTCCGCTACCATTACCGGCTCTGGTACCAACTTTGTCGGAGAACTCGCGGTTGGCGACAAAGTCACTGTGAATGGGGAGACCGTCAGTATTCTGTCAATCACCAGTTCGACTGTTGCTACCGCTGACAAACCATTCGTCGCCGCCGCCGCCGCAGTCAGCTTGTACGACGTGCTCGGAAAAGGTGAAGGAGTTACTCTCGGTACCGACATCTGCGATACCGCAGCCGACGTTGTTCGCGTGGTAGCGTTCCGCTAAAAAGATAGCCCGTCCAGGCGGGCTTACAATACCTGGAGGAGATTATTATGAGCAGACAAGAAGTTAGAACTCTTCGCGTTATTACTGAGGAAATCACCAATGCCGCTGGAACGAACAAGAACGCGATCACTGAGACGCTTACCAACAAGACACTTACTTCGCCAGTCATCGACCTCCCGACCACTTCGTCTGGAGTAGGGGCCAAGAACGGATCGACAGTCGCTGCTGTCGAGTACGGAGACGGGGTAGTCCATAAGACCGTTCTTACCTGCACCGCAACACCGGTAACTATTACCGATGACGCCGCAGTAGCGCAGTACGGAGGGGTAAAGGTCTACGACCTACCTCTCGGAGCTATCTGCACTTTCGGAGCAGTTGTGTCCGGAATCCTCACTGCTGGGGTCACAGGAACGATCATCGACAACTGGGATGGCGATGTTGCACTCGGAACGGCTACCGCCACTACAGGGGCTACGCTTACCGGCACAGAGGCAGATATCATGCCATCTGTAGCCGTGTCCGCAGGTGCATCCGATAAAGACGGTGTAGTTTCCGCAGTATCTGTCGCTACCGCCCTCACTGAGAGCGGGGCTCGGTGGATGGATGGAACGGCTACTGCCAAGGATGTGTACCTGAACTTCGTCATTGACGACGATGCTACGCACACCGCAGGTACTGCTGCTTTTACAGGGGTAATCACCCTGACCTGGATCAATTTAGGAGCACTGTAAGGTTCAACCGAGGGGAGGACCTAAAAACCCTCCTCTTCATTGAACCTTACAACAAGGAGAACACCTGATGTATATGAAGCGGATGTTGGAAATTGGGCAGGCCTCGAATGGTTTCGTCATTGAGTGCAGGGTGCCAATTAAGCCGAAAGAGAAAGCGAATAACAAAAGCATGTGCGACTGCTACCCAGGCTCCAGCGAAAAACAGTACATCGCTAAGGACGCGGTGGAAGTTGCCAAGATAATTGAGAAACTCATGCCAATGCTCGACGAGAAGTATACGACTGAAGAAGAGTTTGACAGCGCCTTCGAAGAAGCGGCTGGGGACGCCGCCGAGGGCGGGAAGAAACATAAAATGGAGGAGTATAAATGAACGATGAATTTGAAGTAGAAGTTGACCTGAACGTGCCGGCAGCGCCGGAGAAGAAAAGTAGGAAGCCCGTCAAGGAAGTAGTTTCTGCTAAGAAACAGGCAATGATTGATGCTATCATGGCTGCGACCGATGAAGAACTCGACAAGCCGATGGGCGCCATCCGCATTGATGAAAAGACCAGGAAAATCCGCATTATCATCGATGAAATGGCTGGATGTAAGGACAACTATGAGGCTGTCGGCGTCAACGGAGTAGTATACCAAATCAAGCGAGGCGTCCCGGTCGAAGTCCCGCCGGAGGTAGTCCATGTTCTCGAACTCGCCATAGCTACGCACATCGAGCAGAAGAAAAACCCGTACACCGGAGAACTAGAGGAAACAGAACGAAGGTACTCAGCAATCCCCTGGCGGAGAGCGTAAGCCGTGACCCGAGCGGAGATGTTGACCGAGCTTCTCGAAGTCCTCAACAGCGAGACGACGAACGGAGCATGGAGCGACGCAAGACTCCTCGCCTACCTTTCCGAAGGGCAGGACAAGTTCTGTGAAGAGACCGGGTTCTTCGTTGATATCGCGAACTACTCGTTGACGCTTGTTACGAACACGGCGCTCTACGCAATCCCGGCCCGAGCCATTCAGGTAATGAATATCTGGTATGGCAACAAGGTACTCGGCAAGGTTCAGCAGGATGTAATCCTCACACCGGATAACTGGCCGATCGATCTAGGAACTACAGAGACAGGGATGCCGGTCCAGTGGCAGACCGACCAGACAACCGGTTTCATCAAGCTGGCTCCTACACCTACGGTGTCGGAAAACGGCCTTGTCCTCGATCTCCATGTCTGGAGGTACAGTAGATCACCGCTCAATCGTATGAGCAGCACGATTACACTGACTGGGACTCTTCATGCTGGCGATGTCATAGCTGCGACAGTGAGCGACGTAGTCTATTCCTACGTAGTCCTTGGGACCGAAGGGACTCTGACCGCAGTAGCTACTGCATTGGCAGCGGTTATCGATGCTTCGACGGCTTTTGTCGCTACTGCATCCGGGCAGGTTATATCAATCTCAGCCCTCGCGTTGGAGACCTCTACGTCTACGACGGTCGTCGTCAGCGGAGCAGGAGCGACAGTTACAGCTACGGCTGCAGACGTGTACTCTGCGTCCCCAGAGATTCCGTCTCAGCAACGAGCGTGCATTGAGTGGGCGGCTTACAAGGCGCTCAACCATCACGATATGGAGGCCCAGGAACCTGTTAAAGCCCAAGACCACAAAGACGCATTCGAAGACTACGTCACTGACGGAATCAACGCGTTCCGCCGGCTGCACAATCTCGAAACCCGAGTAGGGACCGCCCCTGCCTACAGGACGTAACAATGGCCCAGGCAAAGCTCATACCGCTCTTCAAAGCTACAACCGGGCTGAACAACGCTCTCGACCCAGTGCGGCTGAGTTACGACCTGAAGACCGGAGTCACTGAGCTTGCCCAACTGGTCAACATGAATGTCGACAACTCAGGCCGACCATTCAGCCGGCTTGGCCGCTCCACCGCGAAGCGGGCGGAAGCCTCGCGTTGCGCCTTCTCCACTGGAGAGACATGCCTCTTCGTGGCCGGCACCGAATTATATCGGCTTCTTCCCGACTACTCTAGGGCGATTATCCGCACCGGCCTGACACTTGGCGCCAGGATGCGATACTACCAGATAGCGGGGAGGATCTACTATACCAACGGCTACGAGAAAGGCTATGTCTCCAAGGGTGTAGACTTCGCCTGGCAGAAGGGAACGTTCACTGCTCCTGGAAACCCCAAGAATATCTATTCGAACCCTCCGACCGGGCATCTAGTGAGCTGGTTCGCGGGCCGAGCCTTGATGGCGAAAGACGACGTAGTCTTCGCCTCGCTCCCCTCGTTCTACGGAGTCTTCGACCTGCATAGCGACATGAAGCTATTTCCGAACAGGGTGACAATGCTGCAACCGACGCCCGCCGGCCTATGGGTCGGGACGACAACCCAAGTCCTCTTTTATCGAGGGGCGGAGTGGCGCAAGACTAAGAGAGAAGAGAAGGCGCCGTTCGGCGTCATCGAAGGCTCCGCAGTATGGTGCCCTGCCGAGAAGATGGGAGGACCGAAGTCAGTAATTTTCACCACGCCGCAAGGCATTTGCTCCGGCAGTGAGGATGGAACGTTTACAAATCACACGTACAATAAACTTATTTTCCCAGCAGGACGGTACGCAAGCGCTGCGATTGTTGACAGTCGCTATCTCGTCTTTTTGGAGCCCTGATAACTAAAGGAGAAGAATAAAATGGCTACAAGATTGTCAACTGGAACTCGCAACGGCATGGTGTCCAAGCATTCATACCCGACCAAACTCATCACCGGAACGACCTTCGCTTTCGAAGACGGCACCGGTACCGGTGGCACCGATCGGATTACCGACTCCGGTAACGGATTTGTAACAGCAGGTTACATCGCCGGGGACTACATCGGTGTCGCCGGCTCTACTTCGAACAACGTCGCCGGGGTAAAAGTTTCTGCGGTCGCCGCGGGCTACCTTGAAATTCCTGCAGGCTCGCTCACGACTGAGATTGCAGGCGACCAGGTTATCGTTGCCGCAGGTATGAACGGGGGCTCGCTCGACGAGATTTTCCGTAACTGCGTGATCGAGGTCTATACCGGCACCCAGCCGGCCACCGCCGACCTTACCGAGTCCGGGACCAAGCTCCTGAGAATCACGGTTGCCTCCGGCGCCTTTACTCCGGGAACTTCGACCAACGGCCTGAACCTTGCCGATGCCGCCTCCGGCGTCTCGGCCAAAGAGACTTCCGAGGTGTGGAGCGGTGTCGGTCTTGCCGCAGGAACTGCAGGCTGGTTCAGATGCTACACCAATGCTTATGTGACCGGGGCTTCGACTACTGCCGAACGTTTAGATGGCGTCTGCGGCGTGGGTACTGGTGAACTTCGCATGTCAAGCCTTACCGTTGCGGTCGGCGCCACTACGACCATCGACACGGCAACCGCGACGCAACCGGCTTCGGCGTAAGGAGGTAGGATATGGCGGTTACATATACCACAGCAGTTAAACAGGCACGGATGACAGCGGTTGCTACTGCGATCGATGCGGGGTCAGGCGCAGGATACATCGAAATAGGGACCACAGCGATGGCGTCCGTCTTGGCGACCATCGCCCTTACCGATCCTTGCGGGACCGCCTCGGGCGCGGTCCTCACGCTTACGATGCCTCACTCTGACACAAGTGCCGACAATACTGGGACGGCGGCAGCGGCGAGAATACGGGATTCCAATGCGACGGACATCATTACTGGACTTACGGTGGGTACGTCAGCGACGGACATAATCTTGGATAACGTCAGTATTACAGCAGGGCAGACAGTCACTATTACTTCCGCAACCATCACTCACGCATAGGTGTAAATATGGCTGTTGAGTTCTTTACAGGTTTTGAGGGGTGCGGAGCTACCGGAGATGTGCTTTCTAAGTTCACGACTACGTCAAGTGTCGCGTATTCTGCAACAGGAGGGTACGCGAACGGCAAGTGCTTGTCGTTCTCCTCAGATTCCACGTCGCACGTAATCAATGACGTAACTGCCGGGAAAACCAAAGTTATCGGGTTTCACGTTGTCGGGCTGGGGACGTACACAGGCTATACCGGCACACTGTCGTATAGCCTTGTAAAGTTCGTTGCGGGAGCTAACGTAATTTGGGTAGTTAATACTGCGTCAGGAGTCCGAGTATATCGAGGTAGCACATTGATATCATCGAGTGCGACAGTAATAGCTTCAGATTTAACACATGTCGCAATTAAAGTGTTCAGTGATGCGAGCGCCGGCACTATTGAGTTGCGGCTAAACGGAGAAGCTACCGGAATAGTTTTTGATAACCCCACAGGGCTGAATACCGGCGGGTCTGACATAACAAGCGTAGGCATAGGTCCCAATAAAACAAATTCAGTCAAGATCGACAACGTTTTCTTTGGAGACGACTTCCACGGGGAAGTTTACTCTGTTCTTTGCAATCCTTCTGCTGACAGTTCAGTTCAGTTCACCCCTTCGGCGGGGAGCAACTACGCCTGCATTGATGAGGACGCGCAGAACGGAGATACGGATTATGTCGAGTCGAGTACTGTAGGACATAAAGATCTGTACGCCTTCGAGGATGTAGCTACAAGCGGCGTTGTAATACAGGTTGTTGCTCTGACTACTGTCGCCAGGAAGGACGACGCTGGAGGTCGGACGCTTACACCGATAGCAAAACAGGACTCGACAGAGTACGATCAGACAACGGTAACACTGGCAACAGCGTACCCAGCTGTAAACAACACCGCTTCGACGAATGTATTTTCTGCCGCTCCCGACGCGCAGGCATGGACACCGACTATTTTCAATGCCATGACCTGGGGCTTTAAGGTGGAAGCATGACAGTTGCCCGCGTAACTCAACAATATATCGAGGTCGGTGTTGAGCCTTCTACAAGAACGGCGCGGGTAACCCAGCAGTATATCGAAGTCGGCGTTATCGACGCGACCGTCCCCGGCATTGCCGGGACCATAGCAGCGAATGAGACCGGCAGTGACACTGCCGCGTTGGCCGGGCTTACGGTCCACTCGACAGGGACGATGGACGCAACCGAGACCGGGAGCGACACCGCCGAAGCCTACGGCACATCAGGACTCTACACTTATGGAACTCTAACTGTTGCCGAGACAGGGGGTGATACCGCCGATGTCGCAGGCGAAGTAGTTGTCTCAGGAACCGTAGGAGCAGTCGAGACTGGAAGCGACGACGCGACTATGTCAGGTACACTTACCATTAGTGCCAGCATAGTTGTTGAGCTTCCGCCCATCGCAGTAGCGATCGAAGCAAGAGGGGTAAACTGCGACCTCGTCGTATCTCTTCCAGTAATCGAGTTCTTCGGCGAGACTTCCGCACCAGCCTGGCTTGCCTTCGACCTACCAGTACCGGAGGTTCTGCTCAACGCAGGCTCCAGTCTCGAACTGGAGATCCCGTTCCAAGAGTTTACTGCTACCGCAGTAACCGGGGCGACCTGCTCACTAGACCTCGACCTCCCGCCCCTCGTCTTCGACGCTCAGACTGGTGCAGCCTTAGCCTTCGACCTCGCAGTAATCGAAGCGGCGCTCACAGGCACGACCGGCCTCGCCGCCGACCTGCACCTGAACTTCCCGGCGCTCGAAGTCCTTCTTGAAGGGACGGTCGGCCAGCTCGCCCAATTACAAATTTCTCTTCCGGCGATTATCACAAGTTTCACAGCAAGCCAACAGACCCTGGGAGTCCTCCTCCTGGAGATCCCCCCTCTCCAAGTCCTCCTCTCAGGGTCTGTTGGGACTGTTGGATCGATCATCTTCGATCTCCCGGTACCGGAGATACTTATGTCCTCCTATGAGGCCATCTCAGCCAGTCTGGTTTTCTCTCTCCCGGTCCCTAAGTTCTACCTCGAAGGCGCGGCTATGGCAAGGTTTGACGATTACATTCTTTCGTATACGAGGCCTTCATAGGAGGAAGACAGCATGTCTGACAGACTTACCATCGCAATGAACACCATGAATAAGGCGCCGAGTCAGTACACCAATATGCCCTTCGACTCCGTCGTCGAGTTCAATGGCAAACTCGTCATGTTTGGCGACACCGGGATTTTCGAAGAAGGCGGGACGACTGACGCAGGGACCGCAATCTCCTGGTGGCTGGACACTCCAACGCACGACTTCGAGAGCAGAGAGCAGAAGAGCATCGAAGCTTATGACATCGGTTACGAGTCCGTAGGAAACGTTACCGTTACCCTGACTGGTGATGAAGACACCGCACATGCGCGGAGCTACACTCTCGCTCCGACGAAGACCGGCCAAGTCCAGCAGGACATGTTCAAGACCTTGAAGAAATATCTGTACGGCAAGGCTCGGTATTGGAAGGTTCGGGTCGCAGGTACCGGCAACTTCTCTCTCGACTTCCTCGCCCTCGCCCCGGTATTCCTCAAACGCAAGGCACGCTGATGGCCGCCAAGACGACGCAGGTCGAGCTTAAAGGAGACAGGGTTCAGGCCCGCTCCCTCGCTGAGGCTCATGTGCCTCGCCTGATGTTCGACTTCCGCAGGAACCAGTCCTTTCAGGATCTGGCGATCTATTCCGAGACGAAGAAGTTTTACGACCAGACCGGCGCATATGTAGGCACGGTCTATATGCAGTCCGTCAACGGGGCGGAGAATATCGTTGTCACTTGCGATGCAGGTAAGCCCGAGATTCCAAAAGAGAAACATGCGGAGCAAATAACTCCGCTTCCGCTTTCAAGGCTGGTTCCCTGTATGCGTAGTGGGGATAATCAGTACTGGGTAGCCTGCATGAGCGGAACCTTCGAAGGCCCGTACAAGTTGTTCAAGAATGTCACTGGGGTAACTGCGGCGGATATGGACGACAACGTCGAAGTGAACATCGACGGGCAGTTCATGTCGACCGACGGGGAGTATTACCTGTTCTTTGTCGCGCAAACAGGGGTAAGGCCAGGGGGGACAGATATTGACCTAACCGGCAATCTCTCAGAAACACACGACTTTACTTCATCCGCTGGAACAATTCACGTTGTAATATGCTGGGGTGGATGCATGGGCCGAAATGCCTGGACATCTGAGGCAGACAGAACAGTTACCGAAAATAGAAGTATCATGGTTTACGGAACTGATATTGGACTCCCTCGCAACGGATTCATAGCTGTCGATGAATCAGACAGGTATGGTGGAAACTGTTGGGTTAGCTATGGCTATGGATGTTCCGGAGAATTAACTGTTGTTGAACAAGACGTAATTGATGCATGTGGAAATGTCGGCAATCCAGGCCCAACTCCAGGTGAAGATACATTTTCCATACCAGGAGGGGAGTATTACAACCAATGGAACACCACATACACCGCTGAAGGTTGTTCCTTATGGTCAGGCGAGTATTCTGTAAGAATTGAGACGAATAATCACCAGAATCACGCTGCATGTTATCGCACCAGTTCCGTTGAGACGCATACCCACAGGATAAGGGATTATCAAATATGCGACCTTGAAGGCGCTTTACTTGAAGAAACAGTAACCGCCACCACATCCAAATGTGATTATCTTAAAGTAAACTCAACAGTTTATCCATTGCGAGAAGTAAGTTCTGATACTTATCCGCAATTCGATAATATTGGATTAAAATATTACAACACTGATAGTATAGCGCAAATAACTGCATTACTTGGAGCTTATATATACGGTCAAGATCAATTCGGTTATTATTATGTCGGACCGAATAGCAACAATTCTCTTGTATCAACTAACTTCCCGAGACTTTTAACAGGGCAATCGCGGCACACAATACCAGACATGAAGGACGCAGATGGCAACTTGGTTGAGTTCTATGGAGAGATCTTCCTCGGGAGAGTCGACTACGCCATAGAAGAAAAAGTCCAGTTGTATTAACCAACAGCATGAGGTATACTCATGTTACACATATAAGGAGGCCGAGATGGCGCTAAGTAGTTTTCAGATAACACCGGTTGCGCATGTCGCCTCAGACCTTGTGACTGCAAGGTTTGGGATGTCAGAAGACCTTGTGAATCAGTACGACGCGGAGTCGGTCGCAGCACTTGACGCTCTCGCTGTCGGCGACTTCTCCGTTCCGATGGGGAACCTAGACCTCGCACTTGAGACACTCGATCCACCGAATATTGGCGAGGCGCCTACCCCTGACGCGGTAACGCCCTACGTTACTCAGGCGCAGCCTGTTACGATCTCCGACCTCGCCGCGCTCCGTGCTCTCCTTGGTCTCGTCGACATCTCCGTCGAGCAAGTCGACCTCCCTAATTTGGATGCGATCTCCCCCGCAATTTCATTGCCGGATGCCCCTGATGACGCACTGCCAACAGTGCCGACTGACGTTCCCGCGCTCTCCGATCCAAGTATCCCGGTGTCTCCGACCCTCGACATGCCGGCAGTGCCGGTCCTCGACGAGACAGTGCTTCCGTCTCCTCCGGAGATTGCATTCGCCCAGTTCGAAGGAACCCTCCCGACGGCGGACCTTACACCGCCCGAGCCGATGTTCGTCTACGACGAAGCGACTTACCAGTCAGACCTGGCTGACGCGATCAAGACCAAGCTGTATAACGATGTAACTATCGGGACCGCCGTATACACGGAGGAGGTGTGGACTGCAATCTGGGAGAGAGCACTCTCAAATTTGGACGTTGAGCTGGTAAAAGCGTATAACCAAGTCCTCAATAACTGGGAACAGTGGAACTACGAGATGCCAGACGGCGTCCTGTCCTCCGCCCTGCAGGAAGCACTTGCCGAGGACACGAGAGCGAGGCTGAATCTTGATAGGGATATAACCTTCAAGCGGGCCGAGTTGCAGCAGCAACAGACCCAGTTCGCCATTACCTCTGGGATGACCTTCGAGAAGCAGGTCATGGACTTTACTAACCAAGTCGCACAGCGAGCCTTCGAGGTTGCCCGCTATCGCGTACAGGCAGTGATCGACGCCTTCGGCCTCAAGGTCAGCTCCTTCAACGCAAGAATGGAAGGGTATAAGGCCCTTGCTCAAGTCTTCGAGTCCCGCATTCGGGCCGAGCTTGCCAAAGTCGAGCTTTACAAAGCGCAGATGGAAGGGGCGAAGATCCATGGTGAACTGCAAGTTCAAAAGGTGCAGATCTACACCGCCCGTGTGGACGCACTGAAAGTACTGATAGAGCTTTACAAGGCGCAGATGGATGGCGCTCGTCTCCAGACCGAGATCGACCGGGCAAGGATCGACGCCTTCAAGGCGAAGATCGATGCAGTCATCGCGCAGATATCTGGAGTTACCGCTAAGTTCAACCTGTACCAGGCCCGCATCGCAGGAGAAACCGCCAAGGTTGACCTCTACGGCAAGCAGGTAACTGCCTACGCTACTCAGGTCCAGGCGTCGAAAGTCGTCGCAGATATTAATCTGGCGCAGATGCAAACCCTCGTCGAAGGGAACAAGGACAAGGTCGCCGTACTGACCTCTGCCATCGATAAGTATAAAGCTGATACTCAATACGAGCTGGGCAAGGACGAGACAGGGGCGAAGGTCTACACCGCGCAGATGGCAGGCTACGACGCCGAGGTTCGCCGGGAAGGCGAGTACCTGAGAGCGAAAGTAGATAACTTTAAGGCACAGGTCAGTGAGGTCGTAGGCCGAGCCGAGTTGATCGTCAAGGAGATGGACGCCAACCTGCGGGCGGCGACGGCAGCGAAAGAGATCCAGATGGAAGCGCTGAAAGCGGTGGCCGGTCTCTACACGCAGAAGGTTGCATCGGCGCTTACCAGCGTCTCGGCGAACGCGCAGGTTGGGTTTAACGAAGGCTTGTCGCAGAGCTACGCAGCACAGGAGAGCAACAGCTTCTCTATTGTCGACAGTCATTCGCAGAGCGACACGACCAGCGACAGCACCATCGAGCAGACAATTATCCAAGGGTAGGAGGTTCAGATATGGCAGATTTAGCGAAGGTGAAACCGGACGAGTTGGGAATCAAGTACCCCTACGTTGGGCCGGGCAGGGCACTGATAAACGAAACAGGGATAATCCCCAAGCCGAGCGAGACTCTGGTCTCGCAACCGCCGACTGTGCAGTTGCCGAGTGCGGAAGAGGTAGGAGCCGGCATCCCCAGAGGCGTTGGCCGCTGGGTGTCAGGAATGAACGAAACGGTGCGCAATACTTCCCCTGTGCGGGAAATATATGACCTAGCCGGGGGCGTATCAGGGCTTCTGCGAGGCGCAGCACCTGTAGCCCAGGCGACTCCTGTCGGAACCGAGACTCCCCGGACCTACGTCCCGCCCGAGCCTGACTTTGTCACCCTGAAGGATGGCACCAAAATGGTGACACAGAATAAGCTTGACGATGTCCATCTGCAAATTGCCCTCGCCGATGCGCAGGCGCGATCAGAGGGAAGACCGGACACCAAGGCAGTCAACGCGCAAGGGATGAAGTGGCTTACCGATAACCTGTCGCCTGGAGCCGGGGGCGCTCGGCGTGAAATGATAAATGGGAACGCAGCAACCTCGTTCGGAGGAGGCATCGCGCCGAAGACAACAGTCCAGCCCGGCTACGCACCTCAGTTGAAGACCCCGTTCGACAACCCGAAAGCCTTCGCAACGATTACCGGATATCGAGGGGACAACCCAATATACTCTTCCGGAGCAGCGGAGATGACAGCGGCCAACGCCGGCATAGCTGAGTACAACAAGGCCGCAGTCGACAAGTTCGGCGCGGAGAACACACTGTATTCTACAGTGACTGGCGGTGTTCCTCTTCAGCAGGCACAAGCGTTGCTTGCCGGTACGTCTGCGGCGGAGATGCCTGGGGAGAACAAATCCCAACAGGGATTCAGGTCGGCGCAGAGCAAAGAGGCATTGGCGAACGCCAGTCTTCTTTCGGCGAAAGCCGCAGTAGCCGGCGACCCTGAACCGCCCAAGCCCCATTTCGGCGAGATTGAGTCCATTGGACAGGGTGGGATGACCAAGACGCCGTATGTCAGCTACGTTGACCGAGAGGGCAACCTTCAGGTGAAGACTCAACAAGGGGCGCAAGGCTCCTTCGCCGCAGTAGCGGCGTCCTTGACCCCAGAGCAGAAGAGTATAGCTGCCAAGCATATGAAGAAGGGGCAGACGCAAGAAGAACAAACAAGCATATTCACTAAGGTCAAAAACGGAGAACTGAAGTAATGGCTGAGTTCGACGACCTTCTTGCCTCTTCTGGGGGCAGCACATTTGATGCTTTATTGGCCCCAACCGGAGGCATCCGGCAGAAACCTCGCACCGCACTCGGAGAGATCGGCACCGGGCTCCGTACCGGCGTAACTGAGGGGATCCCTCTTCAAGCCGGTCAGGCCATGCAGTGGCTCGGAGAGCCTACTGGTGGAGGTTTCAGACAGGGCGTATACGACGCAGGGAAGTCCATCGCCGACGCCGCCAAGACTAGACAGGAGCTACCAGAGAACAAACTTCGCCCTGGCGAACACGGTGCGGTAGTTAACGCTCTCGCCGAAGGTGGGCAGATGCTCGCCCCATCCATAGCCGCCCCGCTCATCGTAGGCGGGGGTCTCGCCGCTCTCGGTGCCGCCGCTCCGGAACTCGCCGTAGGTGGGGCTGTAGGGCTTGGTATCTCGTCGGTTCTCGGCTCTGTCCCCGCCGCTATGCAGCAAGGTCAACAAACCTTAGAGTCTGTCAAGGGCGCAGGTGCTTCGGACGAAGTAGCCAGAGCCGCAGGCTGGAAGAACCTATTTATTGAGGGTGCAGGCGAAGCTGCAGGCACTTTCGTTGGAGGCAAGTTCGTAGGCATAGCAGGGAAAGCTCTCGGCAAAGCCGCAGCGCCGACCGTAGCCGGTACGATTAAGGCGGCGACGGATACTGCAGTCTGGAAGCCGTTCGCCAAGGGGCTTGTGAATACCGCCATCGGCGAAGTAGGAACCGAGATCGGCCAGGCTGGGCTGCAGGCAAGCGTAGAACGAGAAGCGGGCGTTGATGTCTCTCCGCTTGAACAAATGAAAGCCGTCGTCGGTCCTACCCTCGGCATGACTGCGTTCCTTGCTCCATTCGGACTTCATGTGAACTACAGCAATGCGAGAAGCGCAAAAGCCGTAAACACCATAATCGAAGATCCTACGTCGGCAACGCCGGAGCAACGACAAGCCGTCGTAGATGAACTCCACAAGCAGGCTGTAGCAAATAAGGTACCGGATGCTGATCAGTGGCTGGTTGGGGCGAAAGAAGACATCGCCGCAGGTCTCCCTATCCGAAGAGTTGCGAACGTCATTCGGGAGGAACAGGCCGACCCGGTGACGAACACAGTTCAAGCGGAAACGCTGAACCAAGTTACACCTGAAGAGGTGAAGATCGACAAAGTCGAAGACGGCGTAGCGACCGTCACGGTCGGAGACCGCACGGTAGACATCGCTGTAAGCGATGCAGCCGCCGCAGTAGCGGCAGGCAACCTCGAAGAAGTCCTCGCTGAGAAAGAGGCGAAGCCGGTAGTTGAAGAATTGCCGATGAGGCCGTCGGCCCCTACGTCGACGAACCTCGCTATCGGCGAGGAGGTGTGGAGTTATCTGCCGCCTGCAGGGAAAACAATTCAGGACGTTCAGGCGGAGACCGCCGGGATGACGCCTGCGGAGAAATTGAATTGGTTTACCGAGAACAAGGCTACGTCGTTCAGGAACCAAGTTGCTGAGGGTGAACTCAAGGCCAGAAGGGCAACCGAAGAAACAGGCTCTGAAACGAACGACATTCTTTACGATCTGGCAGACTCTGCGCAAGCAGTGCAGGACGAAGCCGATGTCCGCAAGCGACGCGTAGCTTTTGATCGATTGCAGGTCCAGGAGGACCTAAGGAGGGAAGATGCTGATCTTCAACAAGATCCGGCTCAGATGGCCGGTGCAGATACTCTCCAAACAGGAGAGGGAGTTCTTGGCCCGTCAACGGGAAATCTCGGAGCACCTGCAGGCACTGCGGGACAAAGCGCGGAAGTTGCGCAAGGAGTAAACGATGAGTTCTCAGTCCCGGACGAAGTACTACCTCCTGGTGGAGCCCTCACTGGGGATCAAGCCCCTGCACCAGTACCTAAAGTCCCCGCAGGGAGTATGGCTGCTCCTGTGCAAGAGGGTGTTCAATTATCTGACGACAGGGGAGCAGTAGCTCCTACCGGAGCTTCTTTCGAAGCTCTCGATACACTCTCCGAGACGGCGACAAAGCAGACAATCACCACAGGCGACCTGTTTGCTACGCTCGAACAATCTCCGGACGAAAACGTCAAGAAGCTCGGGGGCTTCCTTAAGTCGTTCACCCCAGGCTCGAAACTTGAGTCAGCGGTCAAGGTTGACCCGGTGGCGAAAACTGCGGGCTACCTCCCTGGCAAGAATGAGATCACGGTCAAGGACCTGAAGAACGCACCAACCTCTCTCCACGAGCTGGTCCACTCCGTGACTGTGAGGGAACTAAAAATCAGGCCTGATATGCAGAAGCGGGTGAAAGAGGTCATGGCCCAGGTAAAGACTCAAGTCACCAAGCTAGGGCTTATCTCAAAGGACACGATCTCGAACATTGAGATCGCCGGCGGCAGCAAGACCTTCAAGAACAAGTTCCTCGCCGGAGAGTTGTCTGGCATGGAGCAGATCGGCTACGGGCTCCTCAACGAGCAGGAGTTCCTGGCCCAGGCGTTCTCCTCGGCCCAATTCCAAGGGGTACTTAAAAGCACACAAATTAAGACCGGTGGGAAACTCCGCAGTGCGTGGGACGCCCTCGTCGAGAAAGTCATGCAGGTCCTCGGTATCGATGCGGAGCACACTACAGCGTTCAGTGAGGCGTTGTCTATCGCAGCGCAGTTGGCGAGTACTGAGGTCTCAGGGCATCTGCAGGCGCAAGCGCGAAGTGCAGGCGGCAGCACCTTCGTTGCCCAGGTGCAGAAGGATCTGAAATCTTTCCTCGGCAAGGGCTATGACAACCTTGTGAAACGAGGGAAACTCGAAGTTGTGCGGAACGCGAACGAACTGCCTCGGCAGATGCAAAAAGCGTTCCTGAAGATGGTAGCATGGCATGGGACTCCGCATGATGTCGATAAATTCTCTTCGTCGAAGATCGGCACCGGCGAAGGCGCGCAGGCTTACGGGTATGGTTTATATTTTGCCGGGTCGAGAGAGGTTGCTGGGTGGTACAAAGACAAGTTGTCTGCCAGCCCTAAGTATATCGACGCATCTTTATTCGAAGCAAAAGAACCAGGACTTACTGCCGAGGTGTGGGACAAGATGACGGCGGAAGGCGGGTGGGGAGAGGATAAATCGTTTGCGCTTCAAGGGTTACTTGCTAAGACTCTAGCAGGACACGACGGGTTTTACATCGAGACAGTTGGACGAGAGTTGTACAATAAGGTGCGAGCGGCAGCACAGAAAGTTTATAGTAAAGGCAAACTCTACCAAGTAGAACTAGCCCCTGCCGAGGACGAGTATTTACTATGGGATAAACCGCTGAGCGACCAGAAGAATAACATCGTAAATCGTTTCAAGCTGGAAGCGAACAGACGGTACTCTGATGCGAACCCCACCTATTCCAAGATGGTTGAGTTTGCCGATTTCCTTGACAAAAACAAAAGCAATTTCAACGGGTCGTATTTCTATAGGGACCTATCCAAGATACTCGGGACGGATGCTGAAGCAAGCAGTTTCTTGCACGCTGCAGGCATCCGCGGTATAAAATACCTAGACGGCACGAGCAGGAATCGTCCGCTAAAAGATATCAAAACGGAGTTCCTGAAAGAACTCCCAGAAGACGCTGATCTCGTTGAAGTCGAAGAGCTTATCGGCACCGGCACATTTTCACCGAAGAACGAAGCAATCCTTAAAGCTCTAGTAGCTGACGACTGGCTCGGCTATGATTACCCAGCCCAAGCGATCAGTGCGGCTCTGAGCGGCAAACTTTCTGGGTATGACCCGTCGCCTGCACTCCTCAAGGCAGTGAGTGATGCACAGGGTGGGGGAACATACAACTACGTCATTTTCAATGACGAAGATATTCAAATCACTGCTATCTTTTCCAAGAACGGGGAAATAGCCGGCTCTTACTTCCCCAGCCAGAAAAAAGTTTTTCTTTTCTCCGACAACCTCAAGCCCGGCGACGCAGTCGATGTAATGCGGCACGAAGCCGGCCATGCCCTACTCAACGAAGACAAAGTCTTCCGCGCCAAGCGATCTGCGATTCTGAAGGACTTCGCCATTCTCGCCAAGAATAATCCCGCGATCAAGGCCGCGTTTGCTAAGGTGCCTGCCGATACGGCGAAAGGGTTCCGAGGGGAAGAAGGATTAATGTATTTCCTCCAAGACCCTGCGAATAGGAAACACTCCATCTTCAAGCGAATAATCTCAGCCGTCAAGGCCGCTCTCTACCGACTCGGCATCGCCCACGGCAGGCTCTCTGAATCTGACCTCGTTGCGTTGTTCGCACAAGGTACGAAGGCTTGGTCTCGCAGGACTGAGGATCAGGCTCCTACTGGAGACCTGAGCAAGATACTTGCAAGGCTGGATCAGCCCGAGCAACTGTTCTCCGTAGTCTCCAACAAAATGAAAGAAGGGCAGGCGAAGATCGACCAAATCCTCGACGCAGTGCAGGATCCGAAGAGTAGGCTCCGTGATATCTACGTCAAGTACGCCAAGCAGTGGCTGGCAGTAACTCCTAGGTCACACCTCGCCCAAACTCTCGGCAAGAAGATCCACTGGCTGAAAGACATCGACACCCACAACAAGAAAATGGAGGCCATCAAAGCGCAGCTTCCAGATGATTTCTACGCCATCTACCAAGATGCGGAAGCTGTCGCGAAGAAAAACTCTGGGCTGGAAGCGTTCAACAATCTCCTCCTCACTGGGACCTTCAATCAGATGACCCCCTGGCTCGACGAGACTGAGCAAGACTGGTTTGATAAGTCGGGGCCGGCAGGGCTCCAGCGGAGCAATACCGAGAAGGCTTGGAAAGATGAAGGAATGAAGAAGTCGACCGGCAAGACCTTCGCCGAAGCATACGCGGAGACCCGCGCAGCGTGGGACCGGTTAAAACCGGTTGAGCAGGAGCAGGCGAAAAAGATTGTCGACTATCTGGCGTCCATCCGGGAGCGGGAGAGAAATAATCTCCTCGCAGTAATTGAGGCTTCGTCCGAAGGCAACCCAACGCTCCGCGAACAACTGCTGACCCGGTTCAACGCTACGTTCGGCAAGCTGAGAGGCATCTATGTACCGCTGTCGCGGTATGGCGAGTATATCCTGAAGTTCACGACACAAGATGGTCGGGAGCAGACTGAGTTCTTTACCTCCCCTGGAGAACGCCGCGTCTTCAGAAAGCAGATGGAAGCCCAGGGAGTGGACCCCGACACCTTCGTCGAGGACGTGAAGAGAGAGACACAGAAGGGCGAAGCCGTTATCCCGCAGGCTCTGCGAGAGCAGCTCGGCAAGGCCCTTGAGGCAAAGTACCTGACCGGCGTTGATCTGGAAGATGCGGGCGCGGTGAACGAAGCGCAAGCCCGAGCAGCCGACGCTTTCTCCGACCTGAACCAGGTCATCCTCCGGTGGATGCCGGAGACCTCCGCATTGAAAAACTCCATTCATAGGAAGAACGTTCTCGGAGCCAGCACCGACATGCTCCGCAGCTCTATGGACTACGTCCTGAGGCACGCTGGCTCTATCGCGTGGATGGAGTACGGCAGGAAGATTGAGGAAGACATTCAAGGGTTTGAACAGGAGAACAAAGACAAAATCGCCGATAGAGAAGGCCCCATTAACATGGACATGAGAACCCACCTCGTCAACGACGCACGCAGGTGGTTCCAAGCCGTGAAGAATGAGCGAGTCAGTCCGATTGCCTCGACTCTCGGCAAGTTCAGCACGGCCTACTACATGACCTCCCCATCGACTTTCCTGGTCCAGTTGACCCAGTTGCCGGTGCTCACCCTCCCTGCACTCGCAAGGAAGTTCGCGTCGTTGCCGAAGGCGACCGCCGCCCTCTCAGAGGGCCTTCGGAAAGCCTTCAACAAGAAGTATAGTAAAGAGGCCATGTACGGCGACGCTGATGTAAACCGAGTATACGCAGACCTGCACCTGAAGGTTACTGAAAAGAACAGGGTCGGCGACCGGCAACTCGGAGAGGACTTCTTCTCGCCAGCTGAGAAGCTGCAGAAGATTAAGGGGCTAGGCACAGGCAAAGCCGGTGACTACAAGCGAGAACTCCTTGCCCTCCGGGAGTCTCTCGCCAAGGGCGACCTTGATATCTCCGCCGTCCACGAGGCGAGCGATATCGCTCAAGGGAAACAGACTACCGCCGTAGGTAAGATCCTGCGCTACGCGATGCTGCCCATGCAGCACGGAGAATTAGGGAGTCGTAAAGCGACAGTGCTTGCCAGTTACAAACTGGCGACGGACGCGAAGAAGGATTTCTTCTCCGCTTTGGAGGACTCCTCGGAGATCGTCGGCGGAACGCTCTACAACTACGCCAAGTCCGACAAGGGCTGGTTCATGCAAGGCGATACCGTCAGGACTCTGACAACGTTCCAGACGTACAGAATAAAGACTGCTCTCAGGATGGGTATCTTGCTGATGCAATCTCTGAAAGGGGAAGACGCGAAGACAAAGAAGGAAGCCTTCAAGGAGTTCCTCGGAGTAACCACGATGTCTGCCGCCCTGGCCGGCGTACATGGTACGATCATCGGAGGCATTGTCTTCGGCCTTGCCAACCTCTTTGGCGGCGATGACGACGAACCTTACGACGCGGAGATGGAGTTCGATAAGTGGGTCAACGAGCAGGCGGGGGATCTCTTCGGAGGAATCATTTCCTATGGACTTCCTACCGCAGTCGGCGTAAACGCCTCGAAGCGTATCGGCATGGGCGACCTGTACGGCGTTTCCTCTGAACCTCCTGAGAACATGCACGGAGCGCAGCTTGCTGCGTGGTACGCCGGCAACCTCATTGGCCCGAGCTTCTCCGTTGCGCAGTCGTGGGTCAAAGGCTACGACCAGATGGTGAACAAAGGGAACTTCATGCGAGGACTCGAAGAGGCCCTGCCCAAGCCGCTGAAGGACGGGCTGAAGGCTATCCGCGTTGCATCCGACGGTCTGAAGACCGGGGCTGGGAAAAAGATCCTTTCCGACGAGGCCATAGGCCCGGATGAGATCTTGATGATCGGCCTCGGCTTCCAGCCTGACGAGGTAGCGAAAGCGCAGGGCGCCGAGCGCAGCTTAAATAAGCTGGGGACTCAGCTCTCCGAACGGAGAGGCCGACTCATCCGCAATGCTGCCAAGGCGATCGTTGAGAGCGAAGATACTGAGGGGCCGATGTCGGCGATAGCCGTCTTCAATGCAAAGCTCCCGTTATTTGCGATCAACGGGAGCGACTTACGGCCAGCCGTCAGGCGGCTGGTTCTCGGCGAGGTTGGAACTACTGGTCTAAGACAAAGACAGGTGGCTTCGCAATTTGGTGTGCCGGTTTATCAGGGGGAGTAAAATACAACCCCCCACATGACGAGAGGTACCGCGAAGCAAGCTATTGCCGCCACTGCCAGGATTATCATGTCCCTCATCTGCCCTCCTCCTTGTTTGGTTCTACCCTGCCTAGCAGGGTAGGCTTCGCCCCAGTCTTCTTCCACTGAGGCACCCTTGCTACATGGTCTGGCCCGGTAGTCCCTCGCCATCGGCAACAGGTGTCGTCACATAATTCATGCGCTTCGGCGCAACAGCAATAGATCATTTCTCCCTCCTAAGTCTCAGTTCCAGTCGAGCCAGAGTGTTCCAACACTGATGCGCCGAGTGGAGCAACCCAGAGTCCTGGTCAATGTCCTCATGCCTGCTCTTGAGCAGGTGCCGCCACTCAGCGTCGAAGTACCGCTCTTCGGCGTTTTCGACTACCTCCCACCCTCTGCGCGAATACTTCTCGGCTCCGAAGGTCCCGACCTTGGCGACCTCCGTAAGGGCCAGAGAGAAGTCACCGAGGACGCCGGCTTTGACCTTGCCGGCGTCGAGCTTCGCTCCCGGCTCGTGCGGGGCTACTCCGTTCGGATCAGTTTCTGACTGTGTCAGCGCGCCACAGATGTCACACTGCCAGTACTCCGACCCATACGGCGAAAGTCCTTCTGTTGCTCCGCACTTAGTACATTTCATTCCTTCTCCTCCTCGAAGTATCCAAGATCCTCCAGTTCAAAAACCGACTTCTCGAAGTGACCGAGATTGTGGGACTCCATATATTCTTCCGCTTCGTCCTCAGTATCGAACGGGCCAACTACCCCTTGGACTCCGTCGAAGATTCCTCCGTAAATTATTACGTATTTCATAAGTTCTCCTCCAAGAACCTTCTCAAGGTTCGGTTCGCCACGATCTCCCGAGTCTCAGCGTCAGTGCCTATATCGTCCCCTGCAATCTGCGCGTGGTGGTCGGCAAGGGCTTGCTTTATGCTTCTCAACTTGTCGGCGTTGGCGCCTGCATTGTTCACTGCGTCAAGGTATCTTGTTGCTGCTTCGCACGCCGCAAGCCGGTCTCTGCGCGGTCGCTCTGCGACGTAGTCGTCGCATCTGCGATGCAGGTGCGCATCACATGCTCCCTCGTACTCGACATCATGGGCCCTACACTTCTCGTTCTGGCAGTCTGGTTTCACAGGAAATCCTCCCAAGGCATCATATTCATAACCCTCTGAATATCAGGGTGCGCAGCAGGCGAAGTTCGAAGCTTCCTAATGTGCGCCCACTCTGCAGCGTCCGCTGTAACGACGATCTCAGTCTTCAAGGCGTTCGGCAGGACGGCTCGGGCTTGCTGGGGTTTAAGTCCTCGGACTATCAGTTCTTCGTACAGAGCAGCGTCCTTCTCCAAAGAGTATTCAAAGATCCTTTGGCACTCCGGGTCCCACTCCTCGAATCCAGTAGGCTCAATAAACTCCATCTCTTTGCCGGCGTAGTTCACGTACCTTGTACTCTCCTGCGCGAAAGAGCAAGGACGATGCCGGACCAGCTCGTGTGAAACTCCTCTGTCGCAGATAAACTTGGCAGAGTAGCGATGCAGTTCTTTCGGAATTTCGTCGTGGGGGCAGACTTGCCATCGGCAAGCCGAAGGAAGGTCAGCGACTGAATCGAAGGCTCCAGCGAACTCGTCTGTACATAGGCCGAATAGCAGGCCATATTGCCGGAGGAATACCATTAAGGCGAACCCATCTATCCGTGCTTCGTTCGCTGTGCCTTTGATCAACCCAGCCTGCGCCCACGCAGTGAGGTTGCCTCCTATGTATCGATACCGGTCATCTTCGAAGTAGTTAAGGAACTTCCCTATGTTGCCGAGCTTCGAGTCGAAGCTCGGCGACCGAACAACGAAATTCGAATGCTCGACCATCGCAAGATGCCCGGCCTTAATAAGTCGTTTTACAAACGACTCGGCGCTCGTCGGCGTGATCCGGTCTTCCGACCGGTAACAAGTCCTGCCAGCCATCTCGATGAAGCGCAAGGCGCTCTCGTACTCAGTAGGCACCGCTCCGAAAAACTCAACACTTGGTTTTATTATTTTCATTCCTCTTCTCCAACATCCAATCAGGTTTCCACACGGGGTACTGGTCCATGACCAGCGTGAACTTCTCGTGACAATGCGGGCACTCGCTCGTCGCTCCAATCTCGACTTCCTTACCCTCATACTCGCAGGCTACGTCCGCGACGCAACAGCGGAGGACTCCTCCTACTTTGATCTTCGTGTCTTCGAGTTTCATTACGCCTCCTTTATTGAGAGAATGCACCATCCCTCAGCCAGCCCGTAGACCGGGCCTACTAGAATGTGAGTAACTATGGCCTCATAGGATCTCCTGGTGTACTCCAGTGGTGCGCCGTTGTGCATTTCCTCTCCAGTGTGCTTGGTCTCCTGAAGAACCAAAACATCGCCGACTCGAAAGTCTCGGTCGTGCTTACGAATCTCGAAGGTCTTCGCCTGCAGTAACACTGCCTGAAATACTTCCGAATCAGTTTTCAAAGTGTGTATCATTCCCTCTCCCTCCAATTCCGGCAAGGGCGGTTCGATGTGTAGTAGATCCATCCTTTAGGTTGTTCGGCGATAAGCCTTGCGGCTTCGCAGAAAGTCTCTGCGGTACCTATGGTCTCTGCCTTCGGACTGACTCGCCAGGAGTAGAACTCTCCTGCGTCATACTGCTTCTTCGCGCGTTGGATGTATATCATCCTCATCCTCCAGAAAGCTCACTTCCTTATCTTCGTTCCTCGTAATGATCACGCCGTCGAAGTCTCCGGAGGCAACAAGTGCCCTAGCTATTGACTTTGCCATCGACAGTCCGTCATCGAAGAACGTACATCTGAATCCTTGGTATCTTTCTTTGTAAGTTGCTTCAAGCCTGTATGTGTTCATCCTCCTCCCCTCCTCCCTGCGCCTCTGTCACTTCGTGACAGATAGCATCAACTATTCTTCTTAACTTCTCGTTCTCCGGCCTGTTCTCGTGCGGCGTTGTGGCATGGACGAAGTTCGGGCCGATAACAAAGTAAAAGTTCTCGTCGTCTATGACGACTTTCCTGCGGATGCAGGCTTCGCCTTTCATTCCTTCCCTCCAATTTTCCCACTCCCCGGCAAAGCCGGGAGCTTTGCAAGCTCTTCAGCCGTCTCAATCAGTCGCTGCGCAGTAAACCCAAGCCGACGACAGGAAACATTTATCTCCCATGTAGCCTGAGACGCCGAAGAGAACCATGTCCCGGCGCCCAAATTCTTCATCTTGTTCGCTTCAACTAAAGCTTTCATCTCTACGAGGTCCCTCTTCAATTTCGTATATGACCCGAACCTCTTAGACAGCCAGGTCTTCAACGTTGGTCGAGAAATATACATCCTCTGAGTATCGATCTCGTACCGCACGTAGAGTGCGCCTCGTGGGGCCTCGATCACCTGGCAGCCCTGTTTCGACAAGGCGCTGCCTTTCACGATCAGCCTGTTGCCGGCATGGTCGTCGAGGAACTGAGCGAGGATAGTGACGGAGTCACCGGACAACTCCTGCTTGTCGGTCCTCATCTCTCGGATGGTCTCTTCCGCCCATTTCATTACAGGGGCGATCTCGAAGTCGATCAGCCCGAGTTTTTTGGCTATCAGTCCGCCGTAGATGGCGACACTTGCAATCGCCGACCAGAACCGCTCACCGCCTTGGGTTGCAGCCTTCGCCTCGATCCTGGTCTTGATTTTGTCGAGGTCTGCTCTCAGTCCTTTGACGTTCTTCACCAGCCACTCAGCGTACTTTTCCCCAGCGTGCCCGAAGTTCTCGGTTATCGTCCAATACAGGTCGGTCGTCAGGGGCTCTACAAATAGGTCATGCTTGTTGACGTAGTACTCGAAGACCCGGTTTATCTCCGCCGAGGCGTCGACCTTCGTTGACGACAGTTTGTCGACAAGTGACTCGTTGGAGCTCGTCACTGCGAGGGTATTCCACCTATTCAGATTACTTAATTCCTTCGAGTCTCGGCCAAGCCTGGTGCGCTCCCTTCCTTGAGTTATCTGGTATAACAAATTCGAGACCTTCATCGCCTCCATGTTGGTCACTTCGTCGATAGTAAGTGGCAAGGTGTTATATACACCGAGGCGGGCGATCATCGACAGATCGGTGTCGTTCTTCGTCATCATCAGGTCTTGGTGAGCGCCCCAGACCGACTGGATCATCATAAGGAGAAGCGTTTTCCCGGCGCCTGACTGGCCGACCATTGAGATCGCCGCGCCGTCGAACCCGGTGAACTTCATAAGTGGAGCGCCGAAGCCTCCAGCGAGGAGTGCAAAGGCGAACGGCTCCATCCCAGGCTCGTTCAGTACTCGTGTTGCTTTCACCCACTCACTCAACTCTCCTGCTGTCCGGTACCCACCGGCAGCTGTCGGCACATTGTGGGCAAGGCTCGCCTCTTCCGAAGTTCCATCTGCGTGAAGAATTTTTTTCCCGAGGACGAACATCTCCTTGCCATCTCTGGCCGTCGCCCATCCCATCTGGCACAGATAGTGTGACATTCGTCGCATCCTTTGAAGTTTTGACTGGTATCCTTCCATATAATTCACCATAAGTTTCTTATCTCGGTTTCCGACGATCTTGATGTGATTGTCGCCGAGGAGGGTAATCAATGCCTTTGGGTCGTTTACCATCGACGACCTGATTGTGCATTCCAAATTGCCCTCGTGCGGGAGCGAGTGCTTGATCGTCATTACTTCGTAACCGAGGGATTGGTCATACGCCAGCCTGTCGACATACAAGTCGCAGTCATAGAAACGTACCCATACGCCTTCAGCGTCCACGTACAGACCATCCTGGCTTCTCCTGAAACCGTCCGGAGGAGGACACTGTTCCTCAATCACTTCCAGCGATTTTGGTTCCGGCTTACCGAGGACGATTGGACTCTTTATCTTCCCATTACTTGGGCAGCCGATGCAGCCTGTCGGGTTCAGTTCTCCGAACTTGGCGCAGGTTGTTGGGCCGATGCCGGTTCCGAGCCATTGGGCGATCTTCCTATCTGTTTCCTCCGGCGAGTACTCTGGGTGTCCCGATGACCACTCTTGGGCGACGGCTTCGCCATCTTCGCAGTGGACGACAAGTCCAATAGTGTTGTACCATATTGGCTCGGAGACGTTGCCCTGTGCATCACGCACGGCTCGCACTTGCGGACACTTATCGGCTACGCGGTCGGCGTTGCTCGGAGGCCCTGTCGGACTGAGACCGGCATAGAAGTCAGCGTTGATGTCCGCCGTCTTGGGCGGCAGGATCATCTCCCGATTTATTTTCTTTTTCTTCGCGGCTTCTCCGAGCAGGTTTACAAAGTCGATGAACTCGATCGGTTCTACGTCCTTCAGGAGGACTACCGGTTTTTCTTCGCCAGGATACTTCCTATTTGTCATTCCTGGTGGGCGAAGTACTGTCGATGGGTCGCTAGTCTTGGAGGAATCACCACCTATTGCAGGGGAATATGTAGCCACTACCTTTTTTAGGAGCTGTGCGATGGTCTTCCATTGATTGGCCGGCACTGCCTGCGCCAATATCCAGTGAGTGTAAAAACCGTGGCCAGAGCTGACAACTGCCGGAAACGGCAGACCTGTTTCCCGGACAAACTTCTTCAGTTCGTCGACCGCCGCCTTCCGAGTCTTCAGCGGCCACTTCTCGCCCACGTCGATATCGAGGAAAAAATTCTTCAGCTGGTGAGCATTTGCGTGTGTGCGAAGTCCTACATAGGCTCCACCAGCGGGGACGGTCTTGTTCTGCTCCTTCGCGGCCTCAACCTTCTCCGCATCGAACGTAGCCTGTGCGATAAAGACAGTGTTTCCCGCCCCGTTAAGAGCGTCAAGGCGCGCCTCTGCTTCTTGCAGCCGAGCATGGAAAAAATGCCTCCACTTGGGCTTTTTGCCTTGCTGAGGAATCAGCAGCGCTACGCAATATAACCCTTCCGTCGGGAGGAGCTTGGATAGGAACATTATCGCACCTCCTTGTAGCCCTTTGGAAGGGCGAACTTTGTTCGCAACATGGTGCGCCTCCGCAGAGAAATGAGCTTACTACTCTACTTTCTTTACTGCGGCTGCTGCAATGATTTTCCTCAGAAGCTTTATTCTCTCATCTGTCTTCAACGGGTTTTGTAAAGGCAATTTGCCTTCGGATACGGCGGTCTCCAGCAGGGAGGCGAACCTTGTCATAATGTTCAACCGCAAGAAATCCTTAATATTTCCCCCGTCCTTCCACTTGTAAAGAGTTTCCCTGCTTATGCTGGTCAACCGCTGCACGTCGACCATGCCGATCTCCGCACGCTCAATAGATTGGAAAATCTTTTCCACTTTCTCTTTCGTTGTCATGTTGTTTCCTTACTCCGCCCCTACGTAGGGGCGGAGATATATTCCTTACTTCCCGCTTCGTGGCTTAAAGATCATCTAGTCCCAGTTCGTCGATCAGTTCCTGATCGGAAACTTCCGACGGGTCGTATACCGCAGGTGTCTCCGCAGCTTGCGCAGCAAGTGCTGCCTCGGCGGCAGCTTTTGCCTCTGCGTCGGCCTTAGCCTTCTTCGCGGCTGCGGCTTTGGTCTTCTTCGCTGCTGCGTCTGCCTTGGCTTTCGCCTCAGCTTCTGCTGCAGCTTTGCCGTCGTCCAGCCCGAGCCCCATGTTGTCATCCTCTACAGGAGGAGGTGCGGCAGGTTTACTTACCTGCTTGGGTGGCGCGGGCAGGGCCGGCGCCGAAGGCGTCGAAGAGATACCCTTGACAATGTCATCAACCTCAGGAGAAAGCGCCATCTCTTCGAGTTGCGCCATGTGATCCTGCTTGAGGAACCCCCCGAACTTGAAGACCAGAACAGGGTAAGTCTGGGCCAGATCGAAACCGACCAATGTTTTTACTGTCCCCAACGGTATCCCGTTGGCCGACAACTGCTTCACGTACAAGCCGAAGTTCTTCAGCGATGCGGGGGGCAGCTTGAACGAATGGACCCCGAAGTTCGGCACGAACACCGCAAGGATCTTACTGTCGGAACACGCCTTGCCTTTAGAGGCGTTACCGTTCTGGTCCATTCCTGAGCCAAAGGCATTATGAGGGCACGCGGCACAGGTCTCGCATTGCTTAGACGAGCTGCTCGGGTCAGGTCTCTCCCCGTCGTTGCTGAAGCAGTCCGGTGCTTGGAAAGCATCGGCGTTCGGGTCGTACTTCTTAAGGTACCACGCTTTTTGCAGGGCCTTCTTCGCTCGCAGGACCACCACAGGCATGTACTGATTCTCATCAGGCCCGATAATCATCTTGCTGGGCGGGTAAGGCTTCTCCTCGCCATTACCGTCGACCATGGCAAACTTCGTGCCCATCAGCTTGATTCTGGCAGGGTAGCCCGTGCCAATGCCGGCGGCGGCGTCTTCGTTCGCCTGGCGGGCAAGCTCGGGGTTGAGGATATAGGCCGGAATCTCGGCTTTATTGGGTATCATTAGTGAATTTTCGCTCATTTGTTTTTCTCCTCACGTTGTTCAGCCTCTTCCGAGGCAGGTTCAGTTTGCGCCCCGATAAGAGCGTACCTTCGAAATTTGACCGTGCTTCCTGCGCCTTTGTACTTCTCCACATCCAGTACACGCGGCGGGGAGCCAAAAACGTCATACAGAAGTTCCGCCGCCTACGCGAGCAATCTTGCAGACATATAGTCATTAAAACCTATTATCGGCTTGTACTCCTCTTTCGGGTCTTCTTCTGCCGTAGGCGCCTTAACTCCTGCACAACTCATCCAATACTCAGTATTGCAAGTCTTGCATAAGTAGTTGTCGCCCGCCTCATAGTCCCAGTCGTTCTGATCTTCGAGAGTCTTAGCTCCGCAGTTCGGGCAGAAGAGTACGTTCTCCATTCCTTCACTCCTTGATGGAAATTTTCCGCCATTCTTTAAGGAGCTTCTCAAGCTCCAAGCTGACCTTGCGCGATCTGGCACCGGCTGCCTTGTTGCCCTTCAGGGCACGTTGCTGTGCGTCGATACGAAAATCGTTGAACAACCCGGTAACGTTCTTCAAAAGTTTTTCCATCCTTGTTTCCTCCTCATCCCTTGTTAATTTGTACTACCCTCGTAGAGGAGTAGTTCGTCCCCGGAGGCGGCGTCTCGCCGTCCTTGATGCGGTCATCAACCGCTGTCTTCGACACTCGTTTTTCCAAAAAGTGGTTCCTCCCGTCCCAGTCCTCCCTTACCCATTTGACAAACTCTGTTGCATCAGCCATCGTTGCCGACGTTCGCGTTTTGAAGAACGCGATGCCTACCCCAGTTTTCTTGAAGCTGGTCAACTGCAGCTTGTCAAGTTTGGATGTCAGCCACTGCTCACGCTTCGCCTGTACGGCTTTCAGCTTCTCGACCTTTTCGTCGTAAATCTTCTTCTCCGCCTCAATGGCGTCCCGCGTCTTGATGTACGCCGCAATTACTGCGTCGGCAGTTACTGCTTTCTTTGCAGGAGGCGGAGCCGGCAGAGGCTCCGCCCTTGGCGCGTTTTCCCTCCTGTTATTTCCTATGTCATCCTCCTTCGCTTCGCCTTCAAGGAAGGCGACAATATGAACCTCATTTATGAGGAACTTACCGCGCCCCTCAGTCACCCAATACGACCATTCGTTCTCGTGCCGCTCCACGACCTCCGCGTTGCGGACACAGTCGAACGCTTCATCCTTCCATCGGATCTTGGCGCCCGGCGCCAATAAGTCGGGCTCGACACGAGCATCGACTGCTCGGAATGGAGGCTTTACTGCCTCGCGTATCGCGTCTTGTAATGCTTTTTTCATCTCGTCCTCCTCAAACTCCGCACCCGGCGCTACCGGCCCCTCCCGAGTAGCAAGTCAAAAGCACTATGCTTTCACCGAGTGCGGAGCAATAAATTTTTACTTCCTCGTTTTCTTAATTGTAACCTGATTGACAGAGATAGTCAAGAGGTTTTTGTAAGTCAACTACCGAAAGGGCGCACTAAAAACAGCTTCTCCGTTCGAGCAAGCCTTCCGTCGCCGCCTCTGATGTCTGTCACCACTTCCTTCTCCCACACTACATCGCAATAACTCGGGGCGACATACTCAGACACCAACACTGTATTGGCTTGCGACCATTCCCGCATAATCACCCAGAAGACATCACTATTGAAATCACCGACCGCCCCATACTGGGTAGTGCCTGCATATGGCGGGTCACAGTATATAATAGCATTCTTAGGGTGAAACTCTTCGTACTTTCTAGCGAACAGCTTGACTCCGGCGAGCCCTGCCCTCTTCTTTTCTAAACTGTTCTTTGCGTTGAGTGCATAGTTCCTGCTTCCTGACTTTGCATAGCCTCCGAACCACTTCCCAGCGAATGAGCACCCAAACCCCACAAACGCTTTCAGCGGTGACGTGCCCTCCGGCAAGTCCTTAGCGGCGTCATATTCAGATCTGCTCACGGCCACGGGCGGTACCCACCCGGCCTGCAGCGCCTCATACATCGTGATCAAGTCTTTGTTGGCGTCAGCCGCACATCTTCTTCCAGATAATTTTGTAATGATGTTAGCCCCCCCTAAGAACGGTTCGAAGAATAACTGCCCCGGCTTTCTATACGTGCTAATAACATGCACTAGGTCCTTAGCCACTCGCTGCTTTCCCCCGAAATACTTCATTACCAACTCCTTTCCTTGGAAAGTTCCAAGACAATATCCTGATACCGTCCGTTACCCTCAAGGACGGCGTAAGCCCTCTTCTCCTCAGGAGTCGCGTAAATCCGAGCGATGTCGATCTTCGCTGTCTGCTTGCTCCCATCGGTCCGAGCGTTCGCTTGTTGGTACTTCTCCGATTTCAGATACGGTGCGTACCAGATGGAGAGGGATGCTGTTGTCAAGTCCAGACCATGGGCCATGCAGTCCGGGTGGCAGAGGAGTATCCAGGGGTCCTTCAGGGACCTGAAATCTCTGAAAATCTGCGTCCGTCGAGCTGGAGAAACGTCGCCGTTGATGACGGATACTGACCAACGCTTCCTAAGCTCGGAGGCTAACGCCTCCAGGACGCCGGTAAACGGGACGAAGACCAGTACCTTCTCGTTGTTCTCCTCAATCAGCTCTTCGAGGACTGAGAGCCTTGGGCCAAAGTCAAGTCGAGCAAGTGATCCATCGGCTGCATAGGCAACGCCGGCGCTGATTTGTATTATTTTACTGAGTAAATTCGCAGCGTTAACTACTGTCACCATCGACCCGCGTATGTCGGTCGATGCCTGATTGACGATCTGCCGATACGCCTTGTGCTGCTCCTCGGAGAGCTGCGCTCGTCGCTCAATGTAACATGGCTCCATGTCGGTGCAAACTGTTCGCTCGAACCTGATCGATGGGGAAAGTATCCTGGCTACACTTTTGGCCGAGTCCTTCTTTGGCACCCACTTGAACTGAGAGACTTGGAGCATCGTCTCCTGTTTCCAGGCGGTGAAATGCCCCTTCAGCTTCTCTGGGGTAATGAGCTTACTTTGGCCGAAAGCGTCGGTCGGCCCGGTCGGCGTCGGTGAGCCTGTGAGGCCCCACGCTGCTCGAACAATTCCATGTTGGTTCAACACTGCGTTTAAGGGCTTCCAGAGGGTCTTCGCCCTGCTGTTCCTCATTGTGGCGACTTCGTCGATAATGACAAGGTTGATGTCTGGCCTTACCCTCAGCTCCTGCTCAAGAAGCCTCACCCCATGGTGGTTCACAATATAAAAATCGTAGGGCTGCGCCAGTAGTGCAAGCCGTTTCTTCCTGTCACCATGCAGCACCGCGAAGGTTCTGAGCGGGAACGACTCGAAGATGTTTGTCTGCCAGACATCCCAGAGGGTTGAGAGGGGGGCGACGATCAATGTCCGTTTCACTTTTCCTACTTGCCGGAGGTAGTCTGCGGCCCAGAGTGCGCTGAGCGTTTTTCCCGTTCGCATGGCTGAAAGGCAATAACACCTCATATTGAGAGTGAAAAACTCGGAGGTATCGATCTGATACCATCTTGGTGCGTACCGCCCCGGCCAGGAGTAAGCCGTCCGTATCGGACTCGGCGCCGCGATCCCGAGGTTATTCAGGATCTTCGCGCTCTCAAGAGTGTGGGGGACGGCGGCAAATCGCTCGCCGCCTATGGTGGCCTCCTTGAGGAGGGGGAAGACCGCGCGGAGCTGGCCGACGCTCCCGGAACGGAAGACCAGATGATTTTTTATTACTCGAACGTCGGACACTTGTCCTCCAAAAACTTCCTCGCGCCCTTGTCAAAGTCCGGAGCCTGCCATCTTGGAGAATGGCATAACGCTCGAACCTCGCCCCGGCACTCCTCGTAAGCACGAAGATAACCTCGAAGGTACGTTATTTGGTATTGCTTCTTCTCCGCTTTAGCGGAAGCCATGCCCACAAGGGTCTCGCGGATACGACCCTTCCAAACGTTCTTCAGCTTGATAAGCTTCCGCCGAACGGCAAGCCACTTATACACGCCTCTGGCGAGAAGGACGCCGTGCGTTACTTCAGCGGGCACTCCGAACTCTTGGAGGTCCTTGACCACAAGGCTTGGCTTGTTCTGCTCAATGTTCCAGATTAAATCTGGTGTTAACAGGTGGTCGTATTTCAGTTTCATTTGTTCTCCTTCAACCAAGCCTCGAAGAGGCTCAGAGTTTCACTTCCGTCTACGACGAAGACCGCGCCCCCGGAACAGCGAATAGCGTCCACCTGAAGGGCCTGGAAGCCTTCAGCCTTCTTTGTTTTCCTCTTTGTCTCGATCCCGAAATACCTGCCCTGGTAGTGCCCTTCGAAGTCGGGAATGCCACGAACGCCGAACGAAGCACCTTTGATGGGCATCCAATACCACCCTTTTGCATCGAGTGGAAGACCTCGCCCGTTCGGCCCGGACCCCGCGTCCTTGGCGTTATAGATTTTGTACTTGGCGAGCAGGAGCTTCGTGATTTTTTTAATCTCTCCCTCTGGTGTGCTCATCCCGCCTCCGTAACTTTTTCCCAGATCCGCTCAAGAATCGCGACCTGCTTTATTGTTATGAACTCTTTCTCAGCGATCTGCTCACCAACTGACTCGATAAAGGTCGTCTCCCACTCAGAGAGTAGAGACTCTCGGTCTTCGCAATCGTTCACCATCGTCCGGTACTCCTGAAGTTTCTGGTTTTTCATCTTCTCAACCTCCTGGCAACGAGATCATTGAACTGCACCAACCTCTGGTTACACCCGTATTTGCACCGGTCGCATTTTACTGGCGCGGTCATGTAGATCTTGTCGCGATATAAGTGAGAGCATGTGAACTCTTCTCCGGTTGGAGAAAACACCCGTTCGGACATCGATAGGTAGCATGGACCAGCGGCCTGCTCAAATCTCACACCTTGTATAAGCCGACGCTTCTCATCTACCGTCTCGCGGAGTAGCGCTGCCGATTCATCAGGGAGAATTTCATACAGATGAGGGATAGTTTCGCCGAAGAATACATCCACATCGTTCTGCTGCATAGAGTACCTTGCGTCGGTCCCTTTGTAAATGGAGAAGAAGACAGCGTACAAGTTTGGCGCCTCAGTAAAAATGAACTTCGCAAAAGCTACAGCGTTATTGAAATTCTCTCGCGTCACAGTGTATGTAACTGACGCTACAGTTTTCTCAGAAGCCCTTTTGAGATTATTGAGGACGATAGCGAAAGCATTATCCCGCCCAACTAAACAATTCCAATACTTAGCATCGTTAGAATCAAGCGATACCTTCAATCGCTGCACCGCCTCCGCTGGAGGCACGATGAATGCATTTGTGTTCAAGTGAAAACGATATCGGTGCCCTTGTTCTCGCAGGAATGGGTACAGCCAAGGCACTACTGAGGGCTCGCCGCCTGTGATGTGAATTATAGCAGAATCTCCGTACTTAGCAAGTATGTGCTCGAACATCTCCTGCGACATTGTACTGCCGGTAACACAGTGATTACAATACGCACACTTAAAGTTGCAACGATCCGTAACGAAGACCGCGGCTCGTCGGACAGGTGGCGCAGTACCTGCCTTTACATGAGCAATTGTCTCTTCCGCCCTCCTGGTGAAGTCGTCCCAATATAATGAATTTCTCATCCTTCCCTCCCCTCGAATGAACAAGCCAGCTTGTCAAGTTTCTCCGCGCACTCGGTGCAGAGGCCGTCGTCCGGCGTGGCCGGCTGGCCGCAGGCGGCACAAGCAAGTGCTTTTCGCACTTCTTCAGGCATATCACTTAGGTCATGCCAGGCTCCACAGCAGCAAGGTCCCACCGCTGTGTCGCAGGGTTCTGTACTGGCGTTGTAGATTTTTATGCCTCTCGGCATTGGGATTATGGTCATTGCTTCCTCCTCAATATCTCGCAGAGATACCTCGCCTGATACTTGGCGTCAGCCAAAGCGTTATGCTTTACCCCGTCTTCGACGGCTATCTCGACCGGCGGAAATAAATTCCGAACAGTGCGAAAGCACCTATTCTGTTTATGCGACCAAGGTGCCCGCAGGCCGAGCCGCGTGTACGCGGAACGCAGGATCACGTTGTCGAAGTCGGAGCCGTTGCCCCAGATGTGGAAGTCTCCTTCCCCTCGACGTATCCAGTCGGTCAAGAGGAGGAGCACATCTTCGATGTGCGTGCCTCCCCGCTCAAACTCACCTCTCGCCTCGTTACTTTGTTTCATCCACCAGATAATGGTCGAAGCATCTACCGTACCGCCGGTCCGCATGGCGGACTCAAGGTCTACTACTTCGTAGAACTCTCGGCCTAACTGATTTGTTTCGAGGTCGAACTCGACCGCTGCGATGGCAATGATCGCGGCGTCTGGGCCGGTGCCCATGGTCTCAAGATCGAGCATGATCTCAGTAGTCATTCGTAATCCTCCTCATAGTCGATCTCGTAGAGATAATCGTCATCCGAAAACTCTTCGTCGTTCGGTTCCTCGATCTCAGGTACTTGCGCATCATATTTTTCCTGCGCCCGGTCAAATTGGTCTTGGTTCATACTCTCACCCCCACGATTCGTGGTTTTCGTGAATACTTTCCATCCCATCGTAGTCTTCAATATGCCACTCTACGTCGTCTGGGATTTCGACTACCGCGAGTTCTGCGTATCGTCCGTTCGCGTCGTCGCCTAGTTGTTCGACTACGCTCACTAGATGAGGGTCGTTCCTGGCAACGCCGGAAGCGTGGCCGAAGCCGTCCCAAGGGACGCCGAGAAGTTCATACGCCTTCTCAGAAAGGCCGAAGCCGCCGTAACATCTGTTTATAACTATTTTCATCTCCTTCCTCCTTTCCCGTTATGTTGACATCCTTTACAATCACACCATGCCTTACAGAGTCCGCTTGGGCGGGGAGGAAACGCTTCGCGTGACCACGCATCTTCCATCCTCCTGATCCACCCGAAGATTTCCTCCCACAACTCAGGGATCTGAGCCTTCTTAAAGACTTCGCCTGTCGCTGCGTCGTGCTTCAGCCAGATGTACCGCAGGTTGAATTGCTCCAACTCAGGATGGAGCAGGGAGACGAAGCACGCGTTTATCTTCAGTTGAAGACTGTTCTCCCTGATGTTGCCCGACTTCCAATCTCCGACGAAGCAGTTCTTCCCTTTCAGGGCGAGGACATCGATTTGGCATCGCCCGTATGCGTCCTTTGCGAACCACTTGACGAACTTCATGTCCCTGTTAAGGGCTAACTGCTTCTCGGTAAAGATTTGTCCTCCGGAGGCACATGCTTCGATCACCCTACAATATTTTTCTCCTCTGGTGTAGCCCTCTGGGAGCGGGGTCCCGCCTGAAAGGCGGTTCTCCAAGTGCTTGTGCTCTACCTTGCCGGCCAGCGCTGCCTCGGTCTCGACGTAAGGGCTGGTGCAGTAAAAACTTTTTGCCCCGTACTGCGCTGGGCAAGTGATGAAGTCATTGATGGCTGACGGAGACCAGTAGAACCCCTTACCTTTGGCGTTTGTCGGGATCATTTTATCCTCACTACGTTTCCATATCGATTACACATCTTCACATGTGTCCTCCTTTTATCTTAGAAGTCCGTCAATCAGAAGCCCTGCCGTACTCACCACTGCGGCAGCAAGGGCGATAATACTCGCTCGACTGTGGAGGTCAATCTTGGCTGGTAAGCTGTCAGCATTCTTGACCTTAATTGTCCCAGTATAGATGGACCACCCCAAAAGCAGTACGGCTACAGGCAGAGTAAAGTATTGAATCATTGTGTCCTCCTTAAGTAAAAACCGAGAGGGTGCGCTCGTGCCGACTTATCCGTCAGCAGATAGGCGTTCCCGGTAAATTTTTCAGCCCTTAATAACCGCCAACGGACGAAGCTCGACAACTACCTCGACCAGGTCCTCTTGGTTCTTCATCACTTCTGAAATATCCTTGTACGCTCCTGGCGCTTCGTCAAGATCGGAGGTATTCCGAACGCTGTGAATTACTCCAATGGTGTCAAGTTTTTCTTTCTCGCCGTCGAGTGACAACTCCCGCTGCGCCTGCCCTCGACCCATTCGGCGCCCTGCTCCGTGGGAGCATGAAAAGAAGCTCTCAGCATTGCCCTTTCCCTTCACGATATAACTGGCTGTGCCTTGGCTTCCAGGAATAATCCCTAACTGACCGGTCATTGCCTTCGTCGCTCCCTTGCGATGGATCATTACATTCTTGCCAAAGTGGTGCTCCATAGCTGCGTAGTTATGCGCGATGTTAATCGGGTCGTCGCATGAAAACTGTTCCCCAACAACTTCAGAAATGCTGAGGAGTGTGTTGCTCATCATGAGTTCCCGACTTGCAAGGGCGAAGTCTACACAGTATTGCATCTCGGTGAGGTAGCTCTGACCTTCAGCAGAGTCAAGAGGAAAGAACGCAAGCTGCCAAGTTGCGGGTACTGCGCAGTGCCATTTCTCGTTCAGCGAAATCGCCAGATTGTTGTAGTACTTCGCGACCTGGTAGCCGATATTGCGGCTGCCGGAGTGAATCATTACCCAGATAAAACCGTCACTACCTTTTTGGATCTCAATGAAATGATTACCGCCACCAAGAGTTCCTATCTGTTTCAGCGCGGAAAAATATTCTCGTTTTACGATAGGCAGGTCGTCAGTCATGAAATCTATATCAGGCATAATACCCTCGCTTTGCCTCTTTGAGTGATGCCCGAACCCTACAGGAACCTTGCCCCTAATACCTCCTTTACACTCATTCGACCCTCCCATAATCCGACGCAGCGCCTCTTGATCAAGATCAGTGAGCGAGGTCCTCACGGCGCACATTCCGCAACCAATATCCACGCCAACAGCGTTCGGAACGACGACGTCTTGGGTCGCCATTACGCCACCTATGGGCATCCCGTAGCCTTGGTGAGCGTCCGGCATAATAGCAATGTGCTTGAAGACGAATGGAAGGTTTGCGAGGTTTCTAGCCTGCGCAAGTGCCCCTGCTTCGATGTCAGTAAGCCACAACTTAATAGGTACTCGGTCGGTAGCAATGATCTGTTTCATGTTGCTCTCCTTATGTAATTTTAATGGTCTGCGTGGCGTGATTCGAACACGCGACTCCCTGGGTCCAAGCCAGGTACTCTACCAGACTGAGCTACGCGCAGTTTAAAAAGAAGCGAGGCCGACTCCCTGACGAGCGGGTGGTCATTATGGGATCTACTCAGGTTTCCCTGAAGGTTGCCGACTCCTCGCCTCACTTCTCATTGTCTAATTGTAACCTGATTGACATTAAGAGTCAAGGGTTATTTATCAACATCTCCGTAGGAGACAGCATATCCTCCACTCGACTTCAGCGGCAGGTCGGCGCACCACGTCGGCGCGGTTGCCATCTCGACTTTCATCATCTCCAGGCACTCTTCGGCCCGGTACAGCGGGACGCAGGCTACGACCTCGTCGTATGTCGAAGTAACAATCTGGTATGTTCCTTTCCTGTCCCGTAACCTCTGCGCTTTGAGCCACCTGTCGATATTCAGCATCTGGTCGGTCAGCACGATCCTGGCGAGCGCCTGGATGATATTTTCAACGGCCTTGCCACCGTAGATGTACGACCATTCCTTTTTCCGGAAATTAGAAAGATACCGGAACTCTCCGCTCTCGTTGCTCCGCAGTTTATGGTACCGTATCTTCATGCCGTTCGGCAACCGAAAACCCTCCTTGCAGGTTGTCACCATTCCGCGCTTGCCTACTGAGATTTCTTCGCCCTGCTCTATCGCATGGAGCGCCTGTCCCGCTTCTTTCCAGAACGCGACGATGGCTCCGTTACTCTCCCGGTACTTATCGACGATCTGCTTGACCGCTGCGCAGTGCCAGAGATGCGCCTCCTCGCTTACGTTCAGCGGCTTCAGAGCAAGGGCCTCGTCACGCAGAAACGCACAACCTTTTTTGTAACTTCGCTGGTTGGAGAACACGTCAATATCCGCCCCGAGTTTCTCTGCAGCAACCCGGTCGAAGAGAAGCGGAGGAGCACCCATGAACCCCACGCGAAGGGACTCTTGGAATTTCCCCCAGCCCATGCCGTAGCCGTTGCCCAAAGTACTTGATTTTCCTACTAGTCCTTCCAACCAGTGCGCCTCGCTTTTCCTGTCTACTTCATATCCGAAGATCTTCGACGCCTGCCGGTTGTATGGGTCTCCGCCGGTGCGAAACAACTCTAGGAGGTCTTCTTGTCCTGCCGTATAGGCGAGTTTCCGCGCCTCGATCTGCCCAAGGTCGCGAACCACTAAGGTGTGGCCGGGAATAGCGTGCAGTGAGCGCCGGAGGGCGCCGGACGTTGGGTCTTTTGGGTTCACACGATTTAGGTTAGTTGTGTTCTGCTTGTCCCCACCACTGTCTCGGCCCGTCCTCGCACCGTAGTAGTTGTGATACACCGGGAACCGTCCGCGCTTGCCGATCTTATAAAACCGCTTGCTCCTGGTCTCTTTGATCGTAGACTTTACCCCGAGGCGGGCCCCAACTACTGCCTGAACCTGCGGGTCCGGGTGGTCGAGCAGCATCTTGAACGCTTCGTCGCTTTTGCCGAAAGCGTAGGCCCATGGGTAGACATCCTTCTCGGCTTTCAGCCTCACCCGCTCTGAGATCATCTCGTCCTTCGAAAGAAATAGCCCGGCGCCCACCGGGAGCTTAAAGGATGGGAGTATCCCACTCGGGGCTTCGCCTGCACTGTCCGGGTCCACCCTGCCGTCTTTAACCTTAGATGGACTGAGTTTCTTCGGCGGATCTACCCCGAGCGCGAGCAGCAACTCCGCGAACTTGTCACCGGAGGCGAGGACGGTCTTATCCGTGTTGCACGCCTTGAGCAATGCCCGCTTGCTGCGCCGCTCCCGCTTGTACTCGTCGATGAGCACACCGCGCTCTACCACAAGCGCAGGCTCAGTAAAGAGACGAACTGTAAGGTCAATCAATCTCAGCTCCGAAGGAGGAAAATGTCCTTTCAAAGCGTCGAAAATGTCGGAGGTAAGTTCGACATCGTTCATGCAGTACCCGCCCATGATCCTTTGCTCGTCGTCCGTCAGCGACCACTTCCCCTGGAAGTGAACAAGCTCGGTGCCCTTCTCTCCGACGCCCAGGAGCTTCGCGATGTTGGCGAGGCTGGAAGACTCGTGTGGGAAGATGGCCCTCGCCATGGAGAGCGTACAGCCCCAAAACGCGGGCTTTATCCCGCACCGCCAGGAGAGGATGGCTCCATCAAAGGCGGTATTGTGGCAGATCACGTAGGACTTCGCCCACGGGTGCTCCTTCAGGAAGGCCGCGAGGTCGACGGGCTTGTAGAGGTAGAAGGCTTTCTCCTTACCGATCTTGACCCCGAGACCGTGGGCTTTGAACTTCGGATGCCGGACGTACTCCTCGCAGGTCATCTTAGACAAGGTGATGTTCTCTTGGGTGACGGGGTGTTTTCCGTATGCCGACTCGAAATCAAGTACGGTACGTACTAAGGTCATCGTTTCTTCCTCCGGCTCCAAGGGTGCATGACAAAATCTGATACCTCATCTACCCATACTCCTGATACCTCCTGTCCTTGGCAAAACTCTTCCTGTGTCTTGTGGACTACTTCGTGTCCGTGCTTATCCGCCCAACACTGAAAAATTTCTTGTCGCTGTTCCGATTGATCTCCAATCACTAGAATCTTCATGAAAAAAGCCCTCTGTGGTCTAAGCTCTGCCAAACAGAGTTTCCCTTCCCAGACGCAATGTTCTTGACCCGCGTAAACGGTCCCCGGTCCCCAGCTTTCAGCCTCTGGTAGAGGTTGCTCGGCCTGGCGTAGCCACAATAGGAGGCGAGTTGTCTCGCCGTGCGCTCCTCCCCGTCGGAGCAGAGGTAGACCGTGGTCCAGTGGCTGCCTATTTTTCTTATTTCTTGGGAGACTATTTTCATTCGCCGCCCCTCCTCCCAGGATACTCGTCTCCGATAAACCCTGACCAAAACGGCATCTTCGCCCTCGACTCGAAGCACTCAACCAGCCACCGGCCTGCGGCGGCCTGCGGGCTGATTACGTAGTAGTAATCAATGTCCCCATGCAAAGAGTCCGGTAAGTGGGCCTCCCCATCAACGTAGATGTTGCCCCCGCCCTGCTGCTTCCATGCGGCGATAACCGCTGCCGCCATGTCGGACGCTTCCATCCTTGGTAGAGGCCATGCGAATTTTAACGCCTGCGGTAAGGTCGCGATTACTCCGTGTTCGCTTTCTGGGTATCCGTCGCAATGGCGGTAAAGCTGAATTGAGTTGTACTCATCCTTGATAATTATGTTGCACCTTGTGCTCATACTTCCTCCTTCGTTCGCCCCACGAACGCAAGTAATTTAGCAAGTTTCTTCCTGTACACAGGAAGAGGTGTGAACTCCCCGCGCTCCCACCTCCCCCATGTGAGTTTCGTCACACCGAAAAGTGCGGCCATTTCAGCCTGGGTCCGGTGGAGCTTGGACCGTAGGTCCTTCAGGTCGTTCATACCTGTTCCTGGCGGAACGCCTTCGTCCTCGCCCTCTTAAGGGCCTTAATCTCCGCCTTCCCTTTCGGCTGGCCGACCTTGTCGGGCCTGATCGCTTGACCCTTGCTTGCGGGCCAGACTGCGTTTTTTCGCTTCCCTGAGAAGCGGGCGTGAAGCTGTTCCAGCTTGTATGGTTTGTCTAATTTGTATGTCGTCAATTCGTTTCCTCCTTTCCTTGCCCTGCAAGGGCATCCTTGACTCTGCGAGTCATCTCCTTGTGGAAAAACTCAGTTTCGAAATAGTGGGTGTACTCTCCGATCGTCCCATTTACTCGGGTCTCGAACTCCCGCCCGAGGGCGAGAACACGTTGCTTTGCCGCGTGGAGGGCGGCGGGAATAAGTGAGTTTCTTAATTGGGTGTAGTTCATTTGTTCTCCTCAATCTAAAATTACTTCATTTATCAGTTCGTCCTTGACTTTCCCACACTTCGCGCATTGCTTCCTCTGCCTGTACTCCTTAGTGCTGCTCAGGACGTACCGCATGGAGATCCTACGTTCTAGAACTATCTGGGTATACTGCTCCCATTTCCCCCACTTGTGGAAAATACACATGTAGTTTCCTCCTCAGTTCGGCCCGGAGGCCAGTATAAACCACAAATTTAAAAGTGCAAGCCCTGCGAGGAAGATGAGAAAAAGTTTCTCCTTCCACCTGGTTCTCTGAACCGGATGGTTTGATCCGTAGTCCTTGCAGGCGTCGGCCTGGGGCCGATGTAGTCGGTCTTTCATCTCTCCTCCTCATAAGATTTTAATCTCCAGTTCTCGCACACTCCTTCCAGGAAAGCAGGACTGAATTTTTCTGGGTACGCCTCTTCCAGTCCTGTCGTTTCGCAGGCGTGTGGCAAATGCCGGGACTTGCAGGCTGGAGCAGCATACTTGCTCACCGTCTTAAGCCTTACGCCCTCAGCCTTGTTTCGACAAGCGAACTTCTTGCCGGTGAGTTCGTGAAACTCGCAATATAGGCACTTACCTTTTTTCGTCACTTCGTACCTCCTTTTCAGTCTTTGTCCATCCCCGCGCCGATGATGAGGAAGGCGAGGACGAGAACAATTAGCAGGGCTATTGTGAACATTAGGCTTTGTCCTCCTTGGCAGGCTCCCCTGCCTTTTTAAGCTCCCGGCCCAGACCGATTAGCGCGAAGCGTAAATACACCGGCAACGGACTTGCTCCTGTCTCCCACCGGCACCACGACACTCGGGTCATCCCAAGGAGCGAAGCTGCCCTTGCCTGGCTCAGGCCGAAATGTCGGCGGAAAGCCTTCAGGTGCTTAGGCGTGAAGGGATTCACTTCAATATTCCTCAGTCCAAGATTCTTTGAACAGGAAGTAGCCGAGGCGTAGCGTTTCGTCGATCTCCTTCTCACAATACTTCCACATACTATTATCAAAGTACAAACCCAGTTCCTCGTACTTGCCGAACCCACCTCCGATGGGAATATACCCTTCCGCAGTTAAGACCTGCATCAGCCGTACTTGGTTGAGTACGCGCCTTCGTCCGACCTTCTTCACCATGCAGGAGGAGTGGATGTAAATAGCTCCTGTTTTGAGGTTCTTAATATGGATGTCATGCGCTGCTGATCCGTCCCAGCAAGTTAATTTGGGGTTTTCGACAAAAACAATCTCGAAATCGTCTCTGCACATCCCAATACTGGTTACCCGGTGGTATTCATCTATCCTTACCGCGTATGACCCGTCCGTAATTTTTACTTTGTCGCCGATTTTCATCGTCTTTCTCCTTAGTTTGCTCGGAACAGGTACGTTGTACCTTGAAACTCCGCCTCTGAGTAGTCCTGCTTCAGTCCTTCCGCTGTCGCTTCCCCGTCGATTACGAGCCAGGATGAACCATCTCCGGCGGTCGCGCCGATGATATCGGCAAGCTCTTGCGTGTAGCTCACGAACTCACTCTCAGGGATAAGCGTTTCTCCGTGCATCCACTCCCTGCCGACTTCGCGCTCCAGCGCGTTCAACTCATCAAGCTCCGCTTGATTCTCTTCTTGCCAGTCGGCAAGGGCCGAGGTTGCCTCCTGTAGGGCGATTTCTGCCTCGTCCTTAGCTTCTACCGCGTCGGCGGTTTTGTCGTACTGTAGGGCGTCGCACGCTTCGGTATACTGCTCTCCCGCCTCTTCGAGAAGAGACTGCAAGCCTTCAAGCTCCCATTTCAATTCTTCCTGCCTCTTGTAAAGGTCTCTTGTATCAAGGTAGTTCATTGTCTTTCTCCTCTTCTGCCTCTTTAAGGTCAATGGTCTCTTCCCACGCTTGCATGTCGTAGGTGTCTACGACGGTGAAGACGGTAGCGGAGCTTAACGGGTCTCTCTGTATCTCAAGGGCGAGTTCAGCCGCTTCGCGTGGAGAGGTAGCACCAAGCTCCATCTCCCAAGTTACCTTATAGGTCTTCAGTGTTTTACAGTTCATGGTTTTCCTCCTTATTTAATTTTCGTAGCGCGTATAATACGTACGGAGGAATCTTTCTTCCTCCGGATTCCCATCGGGCGAGCGTCTTTAAGGCTACGCCGAGTAATGCGGCAAATTCAGCCTGATTTAGCCCCTTAGTGCGACGATACACTCTCAGATGCCTTGGAGTGACCACAGGCTCAACAATCCCGTATGGAGCGATTTGGGCCTCCTCTGCGGCCAAGCGGATATCAAGCTCCAGGTCGTCTGGGATATCGCGTCTCCCGGCTTCCATATCCTCCCACATTCTAGGCGACTTGGCATGTTCTGCGGCTATCGCGGCGATGGTCCTATTCAGCCGTTGTCGGATGTACTTAAGCTCTTTCCCAGTCATGCCGGGTTTTGCTTTTCTAAGCATTCCTTCAAGGGCGCACTTCAGTAATAGTTCGTCCCTTGTTGCGGACAACATCTCTCGCCCCTCAGGAGTGTAGGCGTGCCAGTAACTCACTCCTCCTATTGTCGTCCGCCCGATTTTCCCTCGCAAGCCTGTTTTCACTTTAGCTCTCCCAGAATTTTTATGCTGCAAGCCACGGCGGTCTTCCTCGCCTCGCCCTTCGTCCACGACCATGGCTGAACTAGATCGTGCCCCTCAGCGTTTACTGTGCGCCAGCAGGAGCGCCAATAAATCCGCTTTGCGGTTCGCATTTCGTTTTGGTCTCTCTTCAAGTATCCGTCTCTCATTCTTTATTCCTCTAGTGTTGGTATGTCTTAATTATACTAAATCCAGGGGCAAAGTCAAGCGGAAAAGTATCATGTGGTGCTGATTCTCGGTAAGTACCTGATTACACTCCTTAATGCTGACACGATATAGTGATAGTTGTAAAAAGCGGGTTTTTTGAAGAGTAGGGGCAACTATAGAAATCAGAACAGCGTGGGAAATGTCTTATTAGCTAGATTTTGTGGTTGCTGAGGTACTCCAGCGAGCAATCGGACATTTCCCACGCTGTTCTGATTTCTTATATATCTATCTCTCTATATATACAAATATATATATAATAGCAATTCCAGTAGTGGTTATTCAATCATTTGGTGGACTTACGCAGCCGGTCCGTTTCCGCCACCCCCTTCAGTCGGTATCACCTGATACCTCAACCTGACAAAAACACGAAAAAATGTTCAATGATTTCAAAATCGCATTTAAGCGAAGCCTTAAGCTGTGTATCTTTTTGATACCTCATTTTTCGGTTTTTCTCGTTTTTCGCGTAAAAAGTCGCCGACCGACTTGTTAGGCATTTCGGCCGCGCCTCCTGGATCGGAGTATCTTTCTGTTACATCGCATAGGGTTTTTCTCTCCATCCGAGCAAAATCAACTTTGTTGCACCGCAACAATCGTGTATGGCTCCCCTGACATTTCCTTGGTATCAGGAGATATTTTACCTTGTTCGGTGTATCTTTCTGTTACTACCACACTAAAGGTTTTGGCTCTCTGTGAATGTATCACTAGATACATTTAGTGTAACAAAAAAGATACAAGGGCGGGATGCTCTCCGCCCTTCGGTGTGTAACATTAGTATACAAGTCCTAGGCTTTCAACCGCTGTTTTAAATTCCTCCATCAGGCCAGGCAGACGAGCAAGTAAAGCCCCTTTGTCTTGGAGTTGTTCCAAAGTAGCGTCAGGCCACACGGCGCACGACCGAGCTGCTTCAAGGTCCGGAGTTTTTCCTTCTCCAATCCGGCAGAACGGTCTGTATTCATACTTATAAGCTACAGTAGGGCATTCTTCAGCGTCCGCATATTCTTCGATATTTCGGCGAGATACTTCGTTTCCTTTATCGTCCACTACTTTAAGTTTCCAGCAGGGTAGGCCGGTCTTGCCATTCTTTATTTGCTTGATTTCCTCTTTCCGCAGTCCGTGACAATCCTTGTCGTTCGCGTGGTACATTGTGTTGGCTATATAGTGCATCGGCCCATCGGTACTACACAAGTGCCATTTGAGATAGGGTATAAGTTCCGGGAAAAATCTTGCAACCTCGTCGTGGAGCATTCCACAACTATAGTCTCTCCACTGGCCGTTATTCAGTTTTTCAAACAGTGTCCCGGTAACCGAAAATGAGTTGTGCCCGTTGCCGCACTCATCATCATGTCGGATAGTTACGACAAGTTTCTCATTGCCCTTGACTTTTGACATGGTTATTTTTTGGCTCTTTGTGAGTTTGCTTTTTGGTAAGTTCATTTTTCTTTCTCCTTAAAGTTTAGAAACAAAGTGCGAAGCAAAGCAGCTTGCTTGCAACTGGCTCGGGATGTAGACACACACCCATACATATTTGTCCGTTTCTTTTCCAGAAACTACACCCCTGACCGTGCCTGGTGCGTTTATTTTTGGGCCGTGCCCTGGTGCGGGAGTATAGGTCACCCGTACTTTATCGCCATCTTTGAGTAGTAGAGCGTCCGTTACATTCATTTTTCTTCCCCCCTTATTCAAAATTTAACTCGCCAACACAATAAAATTCCTCGGTTTCTTCCTCCTGCGCAGGCGGCACGAACGTAGTGCCCCAATCTGGCAGATCGGCGGGATCTTGATCTTTCAGACGAAGCTGGTATAGTGACATAAACCGGCGGAGTTTTTGCTTTTTTTCTTCTTTGGTCATTTTATCTTGCCTCCTTCGGTAAACTCATATTCACCGACCCTAATGTTTTCATCGACTTGTTCATCCGCCATTATCCAATCGTATTCGGCTTCCAGGCGCGAATAAATCCAGTCGGCAAACTCCCGCAAAGCTTGACGGAAATCGTCTTCGCCGGCTACTTCATAGTAACTGTCTTCCCGGTTTTCGCAGGCAACCCGCATGCATCCACTATGATAATAGTGCCCACTGTGCGCGGTGCGACAAACTACACGGTAAAAGTTTTTCGCTTGCGCCTGCTGCAAGGCAAGGGCGATACTATGTAACTCTATATCTTGCGGCGCGTACTCCTTGACCGCTTTGAGTGCACCTTTCTTATACTCATAACGACCCTCGAAACAAGCGCCGTCACCCTGCGAAGAGAAGCCAGAATAGTAGATAGCAGGATCATACCTATGACCGCCTCCCATTAATGTTACTCTGCGAGTATTGATATCCAGGCCGAAAAGACCGGCGATTGTCGCGGCATCTTCATAGACGAACTCAGAGAAAGAGCTGTCTTGGTTTTCGCAGCCTCTCCACCAGTCGCGCGCGTTCTCTTTCCCTTCTTCCATCAAATCATCAAATTTGTATACTTTTGTTTCAATAGTTCTCATTGTCGTTTCTCCTATTTTGAATTTTTTATCTTTAACCACTCCACAAAACCGGGACACCTCAGTTCCCGGTTCTAGCAGGGGTCAAGCCACCTCGTTAATAAAGTTTTGCCGTATCTCAAGATGAGCAATCATATCGTTATCGGCTGCCCACAACTTTGCAGCCGATTCCCGGCTCTCCAGGTAGACTTCTTCAGTCATCGCCCCCAGCATTTTGAGGTGCTGAATGATGTTGAGATGGTTTTGGTACTTGCTCAGTGCTAATTCGTATAAGTGTTTCATAATTCCCCCCTTTCGATATAACATCGATCAAATACGCCTTCGTAGGGTATCCCGGCCCAATACGAAGAACCGAAGATTTCTTCATATCCATAATAAGATACTAAGTCTTGAATTTGCTGAATAAGCGAACCTTCAAAGATATCGGAACCGATGGAGGCGCTTACCCGGTCGAACTCCGCCCAATCATATTCGTTCTTGATATCTAGGTTCCTGTCGATAACACAGAAGTCAAACCGGACATATCCAGTATCGTCGTGTTCGATACCGTAGTAAAAAATGATGTCTTCCGGCCCTTCAATCCAGGCAATACCGTATTCTTTCAAGGACGTTTCAATATCGGCGTCCGGTCCCTCAATCTTGGTTATATCATATTCGTATCTGGTTTTCATTTGGTCACCTCTTTATAAAACGTAAAGGTTAAACAGTCGCAAGCCAGGACATATGCGCGTGCATCATGCCAGGCGGTAAACTCGCTTTCTTCGCTGCATCCTACACAATAGCCAGGGTCATTTGCGGCAAGCCAGTAATTGAGTGCATTGTCGTCTTCATCGCTCAGGCCGGAGTAGTCATCATTTATTAGTGGGCTCGCCCAAAAGTCGGGAAGTAAATACTCGGTCGTTCCGATGTTCTTCATGTTGTCACCCCTATGAAAAGAAAAAAGGCCGGACTATCGCATTGATAGTCCGGCCTTGCTATTGCCCCGCCGAAAAAGTTGAGCAGTTTAGCGACCTGCTCAGGTCCGAGGTACGCCGTTTATTAGCCGGCGTACCAGTCGTGTCCGCAGACCGGGCACAACATGTAGTCAGGGGAGTGCTTCCCGCCTTGGTCCACGTTCTGGGAACCGCAACAGGAGTAGCAATATACTGCTCCGCACTTGGAGCAGGTTTTGTCTGCGTATTCATGGCCACCGTGCTCGGCGCAACCAATGCCAAGCAATGCGGCCACTTTATACAGGGGCCTGTTATTGTCCTGTTTGCGCAAGATGTCTTCTACCTTGCGTCGCAATGTTGTGTTCTTCATGTTGTCACCCCTCTCAGTTTGGTTGTTAATCAATTAACTCACTCTCTTAATTACATAGTATAGCATTGATACCTGATTGTCAAATAAATAATGGTGCTCAGTTAACATTCAATAACATAATGATTCACAATTACCGATTGTTGTGAGGGTGACTTGTGCGCGTCGATATTTTGGCGCGTGCTAATGCATTGACAAGGTGTTGATCGGCTTACAGATGGCAATCTAAATGTGACATATGCACAGTACTCCTGCGCTCCTGCGCTCCTGCGCTCCTGCGCTCCTGCGCTCCTGCGCTCCTGCGCTCCTGCGCTCCTGCGCTCCTGCGCTCCTGCGCTCCTGCGCTCCTGCGCTCCTGCGCTCCTGCGCTCCTGCGCTCCTGCGCTCCTGCGCTCCTGCGCTCCTGCGCTCCTGC
>Ga0209518_1000321_pt1 | contig 63229 bp, 127 predicted proteins | sample RifGroB1_FD_183993 | JGI IMG/M metagenome (GOLD analysis project Ga0209518, IMG submission 183993) | Groundwater microbial communities from Rifle, Colorado, USA - Groundwater B1 (SPAdes) (version 2) | ecosystem: Environmental > Aquatic > Deep subsurface > Groundwater | place: Rifle, Colorado... | reverse complement strand
CACATTGATCTACAAGATATGTCATCATTGCTGATTGCTGAAACTTTCCATCGCTTTGACTGAGAATTTTTGCACCAATGTTTATTCGTTCTGCCGAGGTATGCTTGGCTACTTTGGCTTTAAGATTTGCTATTTGCTCTTTGTTTGGTTCTGTTTTCATGGTTAATTAGTTTAATAGTAATTTCTATTTTCTTTATACTCAATTACAAGTTCTTCAACGGTAAACATATTTATCATTTGTAATTCAGATAATTTTCTTGAATAAATTCCGTTCTCATGCTTATAAAACCAACGTTTTACCCATTTACCTGTTATTGTTTGGGTGTTAAATAATATCCCAGACTTATATAAGACAGTATAGCAATAATAACACCGCCAACTCTACCATTCCCATCTTGGAAAGGATGAATAGTCTCAAATAAGGAATACCACTGTATTAAATGTTGTTCTCTTTCTTTAATTTTCTCAAACTCTCCCTCAGAATGTTTTGCTTCAGATTTTGTTTTGTTATTATTATAAGATGTGTGCTTTAATGGCATGACAGGGAATATAGAATCAATTGTGGATTTTACATACTTCCAATCAATTGGGAAATGATTTCCTATTCTGACATTGACTTCTCTAAATTCACCAGCCGACTTTAAAGGATAAACAACATTGGAATTGTTATCCACACCACTTACTGACATTATGTCTTTATGAATGGCAAGACATTCTTTGATAGTTATCGCATACTTCCTCTCTCCCTTTTTCTTTAGATTGATATACTTTTTAATGGTTTCCTCGGTAGCATTAACTCTGACTGGATAATCCTCATGTGGTTTGTTTATTTGGTCCGCACACTTCCTTAAATCAGTTTCTATGTAAAAACTGGGCTTCCACCTATTTGATTCCATTATTATCTGCTCTAACTTGTTATATTCTGATGAATTTGACATTCCTGACATTGGTTTTGACTTTTGATTATAGCTTATGATTTTATGTCTATAGTTTAGAAAATAATGTTATAACTGTAATTGTTTTTGGAACAAATGTTTCCTTTATTTCTCTACACGCTCCTGAAATGCTTGCTCCGCTTGATATTGTATCATCTAAAATTAAAATATTTTTATCATTTATATGAGGTGCGTATTCTATTGTTTTTTCATCATCGGAATACATCGTTTTTGTTATATACTTCCTCAAATTAACATCTTGAATAAATTTAAAACTAAAATATTCATTATTATCAGTTTTCATTTTATAGAAGAACTTGTTTATTTTTTTTTCAGCAAATATATAATCATCTTTGTAATCATCCTTCATTTTATGTCTGTCAACATAATTTTCGTATACATCATCTGAATTCATTTTGTATAGATAATCAATTATCTGAAAGTCAGATTTAATTATTTTATTTAAGCGGTATAGAAATTTTATATTCAGTTCATTGCTTGATGGAATTGTAATTATAGTATCATACTTAGGTTTTATTTTTTCCGCAATTCTAATAAATTGTTTCAAGAGATTAATAATGTCAACTGCTGGGTTAGAAAATCTCCAATCTTTAATACCTTTTAAAGCATAAATAAGAGGATTACCATCTAAACTTATTTCATTTAAATTCTTCCTTTTAAATATAGAAACTACGTCAATTCCATTAACCTTATAATAAGTAGGATTAATTAAAGCAGATGTATCCACATTGTTTTCATGATTACTATTAAATGAAACTATCTTGTTTGTCATATCTATATCAACTTGTATCAATTTGCGTATAGAATTCATAGAATTTCTTTCATAGTTTTTCATTTGTTCTTTTGGTTTATGTATTTTGGATTATTATTTTGGATTTTACTACTCTCCCTACCGTTTTTCCCCATAATGACAAAATCCATCCATACAATCACATTCATCAGAGTTAAAATATTCACAATTTTTTGAAAGTGGTAATTCGCTGACAATGCCATATAAAATGAAATCTTTATCCACTCGATTTAATGCTTCCAACACTTTCCCTTTAACCTGTATTCCTATCTCAGATAGTTCTTGATTCCTTAAATATCTTTCTACTGCTTTAAGTGCGTCAATCAACTGTTCTTGTTCTGTCATATATTCTGTTATTTGTATTTTACTTGCCTTTTATTTAAAGTATCAAGCACGATATTTGGTGTAAATAACATATGCGATAGTTTGTGTATTTTTTTATCGGATTTCACCAATCTTACCTTATTAATATTAGTTTCAAACAACCTGGTATCTTCTATGGCAAGTTGTGTAGCATAGCCACATTTAAGTTCTCTTCTGAATTTCTTAAAGTCATGCCACGAATGAGATGACTGATACTCCTTTTTACGCCTTACTTTACCATTCACCCATATCTTATACCTGAATGAGTAAAATCCAGCTCTTACTTTAATATCCTCAATGGTTGTCATATTGAATTCAGTTATCTTTAGTATTCTTTTTTAGTATTCTTTATACCATACCTCACAATATCATCTATCTCTCCCTTTAAAGCGTTGTCAACATACTTCTCCGCTTGTGCAACCATTCTATCCATACAAGTATTTTGACTTCTACAGTCGTATGTATTAGCAACTACCCTTAATGCCTCTTTGATGGTTTCTAGCTGAAACTTGTATATTGTTATTTCTTCCATTGACTTATGCTTTTGACTTCTATTCGACTTTATTCTGTATTCTGTATTGTATCTTATATAACGAAAAGAACTGCGGAATGTTATAAAAAAGTCAAGTAGTTTCTGTGTTTGTATTCTCCATTAAAATAGATTCTTGTACATTATTTTTATTTGCAACTAATTTATATATTTTTAAGGCAATTTTTCTGCCAGCATCATTAATAATATCTGCCCAATAGTCAAAAAACTTATCAACATCATTACTTATTTTAATTGACTCCTTACCAAAAGAAGATTTTAAATTTTTATTAAATAAATCAATATATTCTTGTAAAATTTCTGAATCTAATTTTTTAATTTCATCATTTTTGTATGCAATCATTTTTCTTGCATCATTAAGTGGTTGAAATCTCAATAGGTGTTCAATTATTTCTTCTGGTGATTTTGATTTAATAGATTCTATTTGAGTTCCAGTTTCTTGAACTCTTGCTTGAATTTCAAGTGGATTTGATAAATAAATCATTTCATTAAAGTGTTTTATTTCTTGATATTTTTTAAGATTAGACAACAAAGAAAATTGTCTTGTCATTTTATTGGCTCTGTTTGATTTATAAAGTTTATTTTTTCCTGTAATGTTTTTAACGTCAACAAAAACGTGATTAAGCTCATGAGATATTACTGAGTTGATTTTTATTATAAAAAGATTATCAATAAGCATCGTTTTTATATCTAATTCAACATAGGCAATATATGAGCCATCGTTTTGTAAAGTTAATTTATCTGACTTATAACTTCCCTTGGCTTTATTTTCATCTGTTTTTTGATAGGTTAAATATACAATAAATTCAGATACATTAATTTTTTCTTTTTCTTCCTGTGTTGCATAGTAATTTAAAGACATTACATATTTCCTTCCATCACTAATGTTGTCTGAATTTAATTGTATTTGATTAATTATCTTCTTTGTGAGTTTATTTGAAATATCTTTTATATCCAACTGAACTCCTATTTCTTCTGATAGCACTTTTCTAACTTCTTTTCTTATGTTTTCGTCTTTCATACTGAATTCCTAATATATTTGTGATATGTAATTATTTTTAATTGTTTTTAAAAAGGATTTATTGAAACGTTATTTTTATCATCTATGGTAATTTTTTCAATTAGCTCTATAGTAAATTTAGGAATATTCTCAAGAGTATAAATTCCACCAATAAAATTGGGGTCAATAAAAAATCTAATTCTATCAGTAAAACCATTCAAATTAATTTTTAAAATTATGAAACAATCTTTTTTACTTATAAATGATTTTTGTCTGGCGAAATCTATTAAACCTTCTTTGCTTTTTGATAAATATATCCTATTCTCAAAATTAAAATATTCAGTTGAAGTTCTTGGTGTCAATCCGTTGTTTAAAACTTTTTTTAATTTTTCACACGCTGTTAAATGATAAAGAGTGTCTGGTGTTTCAGAGACCTCAATATCAAATTTTGCTTCATATTGTAAAAATACATTTCCGTTTTTGTGATTAAAAAAATCTAACTTATCTTTTGTAGGAACTCCGTCAGCTATAGAAACACCATGAAACCAACCACAAACATTATATAAAAAACTGTTTAACTTTTCATATATTTCTTTGTTTTGTTCTGATAAAACAAAGTTTATATTTATTGTTTTTCCATTATAAGTAATATCTTTAAATCCAGATTTTTTTAATTTACTTATTATGGTTTTAGGTGAATATGAGAAAATCAAACCTTCGTATAAAAGTTGCCTTTCCATATTCTCTTTTATTAAAATTCTAAGAAGATCGTGTTGATCCATTGCTTTTTACATTAAATATAAATTAAATATTTTTAACTTAATAAAAATCCACTTCCTTTTTGTTGTTTTTAAGGTTAATGAAAATACGGATATGTGAAGTCAGTTAGATATAACGAAAATAAACCTAAAAAGTTATTTTATCCCAAGAAGTTATTTCCCTCACCAATAAGTTATTTAAAGAAGCTACAACCTAATAACAAGGGAGAATGTTATAGGATTCTGTAATTATAATACATCTGACTTTTCATATCTGACTTTTATAACTGTTTTGTTTATTTGTGTATTTATGTCTTAATATTAAACCTGCTAATTTGTGCCTTTATAACAATGTATCTGCGAAGTGTTTGTACAGGATTTTACTACCTTGCTTTACCATTGAAATTTTGGACTATGAAATTCTATACTTTATTATTGATTGTGTGGGCAGGATAGCTGGATTTTACATTTATCATTTAATTTGTGTATCTTCTTTCTTTAAAGAAAGTTTAAAATTTGAGCCATTCCATACACAATTTTTCATTTTAGAATTATATGGTTTTTCTAACTAATATTATATTTGTGTAAAGTGATAGATTACACGCATATAATATAAATCTGATATAAATATAACAGTAAAATCCAGAATTGCAAGTATAATCTCAACATTAAATGGAGTTCAGAAGGTAAAATCCTTGACTTCTTTATGACTTCCTTGTTTAAAATCTAACAGAAGTCAATTGTAAAATCCTAAACTTTTGCTGTCATAATTATGGGAGATTAAATAACTGACTTGTTATTCTGATTTTAACTGACTTTAAATATAATTCAGTATCAGAAGAGGATTAGAGTTGGAAGTGTGTAAGCATGGTAGCTGGCAGAATTCTGGGATTTTACCAAGTAAGAAGAAGTCATGTAAGAAGAAGTCATGTAAGAAGTCAGGGTGTCATAGATAGGGGTAGTAGAAGTCAGGGTGAAATCAAAGTATTATTTAATAGGTTTAAGATTATAATGATATACGCAGGACTTACTTTTTTGTAAGATAGAATTATGGGGTGGATTTTACTTCATAATTCGCTTTACATTTTTATAAGAACTGCGTATATCTATGAATTATTATAAAACGGTGTTTTGGTATAGGGTAGTAAAATCCAGCCATTCAACTCAATTTATTGTTAATATTCCACCAAAAAGATTTATTATACTAGAAATAGATTTAGTATTAAAATTGTTTTTCTTTCCTTGTTCTAATTCTCTAACAAAACGAACACCAACTCCTGCTTTTCTAGATAACTCCATTTGGGTTAAGTTATTTGATTTCCTTTTCGTTATAATATATTTTCTTATAAATCTGAGATAATCATCTTCTGGGAAAAAATCATTAACGATGAAATAACCAGATTTTATACCTGCTATATTAAGCAATGGATATCCATCTGAAATATATTTATTTATCCAAAAAGATTCCTTGTCTGTTAATAAATTATCACTATCAGCTCTATCAATAATTACTATTACTGGATTTTCCATTTTTTCTTTTAAAAATCTAACCCAATTATTTACTTCTATATTATGAGATTTTTGTTTAATATGTTCCCATGGTCTATTTATTCCATTTTTGCTTTTCCCTATATAAACTGGATTTTTAGACAATGGGCAGTATAAACAATAAATTATCCTTTCCTCCATATTATACCCTTTATTGTAAATATATGAATTTTTTTAATAATTTATAAATTTATTTTCACATAAGGTATAATATAACTTTAGTCAATATGTATATTATTTAAGAAGGCATTAATGTAAGTTGATAATAAAAACTGACTTTACTTAGATTCTAATTTCGTCTTCTCTATTATTAACCCATTGAAGTTATTTATAGTGTTGTCAAATATATTACCTATTGCAAAAAAAAGAAGATGGTTGTTTAGATACATATCTAGTATTTTATCATGTAGTTTGCCTTGAGATTCTTCTTTTATTACTTTAAATATTTTAAAGAAAGCGTTTTTATTTATCTTTCTATAAATTAGAATGTTTGTTCGCTTGGAGCTATTAGTTCTCTTGAATTGAATAATGAAATTTAAAACTTTTTTTCTTTTCTTAAGATTTCTGGTTTGGTAGTCATATATCTTAAATACAATATGCTTAAATATTTTTGATTTTTTAAACTGTTTTGAGTTTATTGTATATTTCACACAAGGTAGTTCAGATTCGGAACCCTGCCTTATATACCTTCTTATTGTAAACTCCAGACTTCTACTCCAGACTTCTACTCCAGACTTCTACTCCAGACTTCTACTCCAGACTTCTACTCCAGACTTCTACTCCAGACTTCTACTCCAGACTTCTACTTTTAACTTCAGCCCAGACTTCAGCCATTTAATAAGCTCTAAAATCCAGCTATCAGATTTGATAAGACAGTTTGAGGGAATCGTTTGCTGAATTCTGTGTTGAATTGTGTTCAGCGTTAGATGTTATGGAATTTATATTCCTGTCTGTTATGCCAACTACCGCATCTGGAAAGTCATTAAATATATCTTTATAGGTTGTTACTATCTTTTGATTGTTTTTCACATTTCCATTCAGATGCCCATTTTTTAAAGCCAATAATTGTTTGCTAATTCTGGGAGTGATTTTCTTAGCAATTAATGTTTTCTTAGTTTTGCCGTTTTTCTGGATTTTACACGAAAGTAAAATCCATTTGTCCTTTTGTTTTACCGTTTGTTTATCTGAATAATTTTTTGGTGTCATATTTTTTAAATTTAATTTTGTGAATGATTTTTCACGATACAAATGTCAGAAACCTTTAGTAAGTAATCATTACATAATTTTAAGAAAAAATTACATAATTCATACTTCTTATGTTATCTGTAATTTTATGACACAAAGCTAATGCTGATTGTAGTATGATAAAACAGAATTTCGTTAATCGGTGTAATTAAGTAGATGAAACGGCTTTATTAAGATGTGGGGTGTTAATAACTTATTTAAAGTTTGGGTAACAACAAAATGAAAAAATTGTATTTTTGCTGATAATAATTACAACCGCATCATATTGTCACTCTGAAAACAGCTATTAAACAACCAACAAGCAAGTAAAATCCAGCTCTTAATTATATGACAATACAGAATAAAGGCGTAAATAAGACGCAAAATCATATATATAGTTACATATATGTTACAAGATTTGTTACCCAAGCTGTTACCAGAATTGTTACATTGTTACAGCAGTCATTATTAGGGTTGGCTGTTACAGTAAGTGGGTTATTGTTACATGGTTGGCTGTTAGGCAAGTAAAATCCAGTGTTGCATAAATGGTGTAACAATAGAGGCATAATAAGGGCATAATAAAAGGGGTTGTAACATTCAGAAGTTAGTATTGTATATCCCAATAACAGATAATTAAATTTTAAAAACCAGAATTTAAACCAAAAACCAACAACATGAGTAAAACACAAGTAATGACATCAACAATGTCTAATTCCAAATCCCAGTATGAGTCCAAATCTAAATCCAAGTCTGAGTCCAATAACGGCAATATGGAAGATTTAGCCGTTGTAAAAGAAATTCTTCGTGGAAGAAAAGACCAATTCTCAATACTGTTCAATAAGTATTATAAGTTCTTGTACTACAGAATATTTAGATATCTTAATACTTATTCAGAGAGAACTGAGTTGGCCCAGGATTTAACCATGATTTCTATGGAGAAGGCATTATCTAATATCAAGAAGTTTGAAGCGAAGAAAGGTTTTACATTTAATGCGTGGATTACCACCTTATCTTATAACACTTTCGTGGATTTTACAAGAAAGAGGGGATTAACTACTGTCAGCATAGATGTATTCTTTAATGCGGAAGAAGATGATAATGATAGTAATAAAGGAATGTCATTTGATGTTCATTCTAATGATAATAATCCACATGACTGTCTTGAGCGAAATGAGAGAATTTGTGTAGTTCAAAACGCTATAAAAAACATTGACAGTTTGAGTAAAGAATTAATAAGGTTGAGGTTTTACGAAGAGAAGAAATACGAAGAAATAGCCGAGGAATTACAACTACCTTTGGGATCTGTTAAAGCTGGCATCTTTAATGCCAAGAAGTTGCTTAGAGGAAAACTACGGGGATATATTTCAGCGTAGAGTAAATCATAGAGCAAATTATAGATTATAAATTAACTAAACCACAAACAAAATGATAGCAACCAACAACACACAAAACAAAACAGAAATTATATTTGTAAAATCCTATATTTCTGTCACAGACGACATGGCACCTGTAATCATTAATATGTCAGATGCTGGTGTTATATTAGACGCTGATAATGGAGTTATAGAGATAACAAATGGAGAATCAAAAGGCGTTATTATTAGAGATGTGCCTGTTGAGTTTTATGGTATAAAGAAACATGAAGTGGTTAGCTGAGTTTAAATTAAAACAAACAATATGAAACAAAGCGGAAAAACAAACTCTACAAACATATTTGAACTGTGTTGGTCTTGGTATGAAGATAATGAATCCTGGCTTTTTACTCATGATAATAAAACTACGAAACAATTTCAATCTGATGTGAGAAGTTTATTAAAAAGTCAAGGGAAGGAATATTTAAAAAATGAAGATAGTTGGGCTAGTTCTAGAAAATGGATTGAGTTTATATCTTCTAAATTAGAAGTCATGGGATATAAAAGAGCAGTGGTTGGAACTTTTGGATTTTTTGGAGGATATATTCTTAAAAAAGATGATGATGGAAAAAGGTGGAAAAAACTGGTTGGAGATAAGTTATTCAGCGAAGCAATATCTCATAACAGAAAGGTTGCCAAAAGAACAGGATCTCCAATTATTAAAATTTAAACAAAATTAATTACCGTGAAAAAAGAAGTAGAAAAAAAAGAAGAACTATTAAAAATATGCAAGGAAGCATTGGATTATTATCCTGATAAGGTAAATAATTACAAACTTGGCAAAACAGGTTTAATTGGTTTGTTTGTTGGTGAGGTAATGAAACGAACTAATAACTCCGAGGATCCTAAAAAAGTAATTGCTATTTTGAAGCGATTGCTTAGGTAATTCAGATAATATGTATTTTTGTTGTTATGAATATATTCATAATGATTTTTTACAACTATTTATTGTAAAAGATTATTATGATAAAACAATGTATTATATGTTTTAAAGAGTTGGATGGATTAAAAACTAAATTTTGTAGTAATAATTGTAAAGTAAAAGGACATTATCATAGAATAAAAGAACAATCAAACACATATCATTCTCAAACAATAAGATCATATAAAAGAAAAATTGCGTTAATTGAAATGTCTGGCGGTGGATGCAAAAAATGTGGATATAATAAAAACATGGCTGCGTTACATTTTCATCATATACATCCAGATCAAAAAAGTTTTAAGCTAGATGTTAGAAAATTATCTAATAAAAAATGGGAATATATCGTAATTGAATATAAAAAATGTGATTTATTGTGTGCGAATTGCCATTCAGAACATCACAATCCAGAAATGGAACTTAATAATGTCAAACTGATTATTGGTCAAGATGCATTATCCAGAAGAACTCAAATGATTAACACAACATTATTGTAATTATGAAAAAAATATCCAAGATTATCGGAATCCTTAAAGTCAATTCATCAAATCAATCTACATTGTTTTCAAGATTTGGCGGACATTTAGAATGTCAAGAGTGTGGCTCTATAAAACAGCTATCTGAAGATAGAATAAGTGAGTATATGTCTATTGGTTGGCCTAAATGCTGTGATTACACAATGCGATGGATAACAAAAACAGTAAGTCAGATAGCAAATCAGACAAGAAAGTAAAATCCTAACAGAATTCTGGACTTAATTCTAATTCCCATTCAGTTATCTTCTTTTAGAAACTACATTGTTTCTTTCTATGAATTCATTCAGTTGATTTTCAAAAACATCATCCTCGGTATAGTAGTGACTGTATTTGTTGTCTAATTTATCAGATAGAATATCTGAAACTAGTTGGTAGAATCTCAAATCCGGGTATTGTTTCCATATAGATTCTACTTTCGTAAGAATTCTCTTAATTCGCTTTGTGTTTTTCATATAGCAGATGTTTTTTCTTGCTGTATTTTGAAAACAGTTAAATATTTCGTTAATAACGAAAACATTTCTTTATAATTCTGATCGTATAATTGATTTGTAAAATCCATCATTTCCTTGTTATACATTTCAGACATTCTATTATTTTTGATTTTGAATATTCTAAATTGGCTATTCTGTCGCACAATTTTACAAATACAGCATAAGGAGTTTGTCTAATTCCGTAGTAGTATTTTTCGCTTGCTCTTTCTTTTCTGGTCTTTCCTTTTTCGTTTGTGACGGCATAAACTATATCGCATACTTCTTCATTTCCTATATCCTTAAGTAAGTCGTTATAACTTATATGGTGGCAATCTTCTAAGACATCGTGCAGGTATATTGCTGACAAAACAATCTCAAGTTTGTCTTCTGGGATTAAATGATTAAACTGATAAAAGGCATCTTGGCACATATTGATATGAACACTATATGGATTTCCGTCATACAGTTTATTTACAAACATGTAAGCATTAATGGCATATTCTTTTATTTCTGTTGTTGTCATTTAATATTATAGTTGAATTAGGATTTTACAACACAACTGCTTTAATGTTACTGCTGTATCTGTTTTTTAATAATTTCATGTTTTTGTTATCATCTACAAATAAAGCAATATTGCAATACATTAAATTCGTTCTTGAATAAGTGAAATCTATAGGGGATACATATCTAAAAATTCTTTTGTTATCAGATAAGTCGCATCTGTTTAATATTAACACGCTTGTTGTTTTTTTAGAATTCTGTGATTGGAATAATTTATTATTTATTCTTTCGGTTAATAGAATTCTATTGCCTTTGTAAGCAGATAACGATCTTGACCCCTCAATAATTTTCATAATTCACAATTCTACCCAACAGAATTTTTGAACGTTATTATCGTATGGTGTTTGTCGTTAATTACCGTATCACAAATATTCCAAAATTCAGTCAAATAGTCATTAAATAAACCTAACAAATCACCATCAAAAGAATAATCATCCCATTCCTCTCTTTTAATTGTGTTGTTGGCAAAATCTTTGCAGAAATCAAAATGGTCAATGTTTTCATCTATTGCTTCTGATAACTTTCTCCATTCCCATATAATATTGTCATCATTATATTTCTCATCTTCAAATTTCTTTTGGATTGATAATGGAATTTTGTTTTTTAGTTTCTTTAATTCTACATCCATAAATAAACACGCTTTCTCAATTTCTTCATAACTTTTTCCAAAAGAAGTTAATTGTTCTCTGAATTCTGTTGGTAATCTCGTACACCACTTTGGCATTGTAGTTTGGTTTTATTTAGTTTAGGATTTTACTTTAGCTTTTTCAAATTCCCAGCACTGACAATATTTGCAACCAACCGCTTCCATTTCTTCATAGTTATCGAAATGTCTGTGATATGGATGACCGCATTTACATATTCTATCGTTTCCATATTTTGGATTATATTGTCTTTCCGTTTCTATGTTAGCTGAATATAAATAAGGTTGTTCTGTATCAGCATTAGAAGAATCAAGTTTTCTATCTTCATATTCTTTAACCAACCTTTTCATTTCAAGGTATGTTTCCTCTGTCAACATTGTTGCTTTGTTTTTTGCACTCATATTACATTATGGTTTTGTTGCCTCTAACTCTCCCTCTGACTTCTGTAATTTTTGATTTATTTTACAAGTCATAGGTGTCGTGGTTATTGTTTTCTTAAATGTTTAGGAGTGAAAAAATCAGAACTTACAAAATAAACTATTATCAATATTAGAGTTCCAAATAATGACAAAAAACACATAGATGTAAGAGGCGGGTTTGGATACATGTCTTTATCTTTTTCTATTATGCGGAAACACAGCCATCTATTAAACAATAGATTTAATACATAACATACTATAATAATTAATGGTATCATTTCGTTTGGTGTTTTTTAAATTAATTCAATATTCAGACATCAATTCCTTTTGATGTTAATGGTTCGTTGTTAAAATATATCATTGAGTTTTCACCATCGCCACAACTTACCTCTAAAGGTAATTCAATGTTTTCTCTTTTGCAAACATTCTCAAGAATAAAATATTCATGAAATGTTCCAGAATTCATTTTTCTTAATTTTCTAACAACTGTAATTGCAAAGTCAGCTGGTCTTGCTACCATAAAATGTAGTAAGGCATCTTTCTTACAGAAGTCAATATTTTCTTTTGTTCCTTCTCCGTAGTTTCCTAAATGAGATTCATAATCCATATCATTATTTTCTTTAGATAGAACCAAACCATCATTGTTTAGTGAATTTTTAATGGTGTAATCCATGAAATGAATCTGCTCTCCCTTTTGTAAAATCCAGGTTGGGTTGTTAGACATTTGCGTTTGTTTTTATTTCAACAACATCTTCGGATTTTACAACTCTATTACCTTTGCCTTTTTCATATCTCAATCCTGCCCACCAAATTCCATATTCTGATTTATCTGGATACAATGAAACTATTTCTGCCACAACCTCTCCTTGTTTTAAATCCTTGTATTTAACAGCAGTTCCTATTGGTAATAGCAAATGGATTTTACTATCAATAGTCCATTGTTTAATATGTCTTTCTAAAATAGAATTCTTTTCATGAAACACATCATCTAATTCCTCTACCAGTTGGCTATCAGAATTAAATCCTTCTTGCTCAAGTTCTTTTGCAATTTGGTATCCATCATCGTGTATATGCCATTGTAAAACTTTTGTAGCACTCTCAACACAATCTTCTAATGGCGTTTCATTATTGCACCACTTATTAATTATCTTTCCAACATATAATGCCAACTCCTTAAACATTTCTTCGTTCCATTTTGGACGAGTGGATTTTACAGTAGCATCACCTTCTAAAGATGATAAGTGATTAATGCTTGGATCTTTGTGTGTCATTGAATTCTTTTTTTAATCGCTTAAAAAGTTCAAATCTTTCTTTTTTAGATTTTTCTATTCTTTTATTCCACAATTCTTTTCTTTTTGCAGATTCCAAATCGGTTTCCTCACGCTTTCTATATACAATCAAATCCGTATGGTCATCCCAACTATTATTTTCAGAGTAAAATCCTTCCACCTTTTCAAGATCAATTATATCGGTAGGCAAAATATCTTTGGGTAAATCAGAAAATGGAAACCCTGTTATTATGCCGTCATAATGCTTAATAAAAATCTGCTCTTTAATAATTTCTTTTTTCATGATATTTGTTTAAGGAGCATAGAATGGATATACTATAGTGTTAATACCGTATTCAGTATAGCCAATTTCTTTCTCTAATTCAAATGCTTTCTTTTGTGCATCTTCATGACTTAGCAACTCAGCATCCTCATAATATTCTTTTACTATTTCATGATTAAAGCCAGATTCATCTGCTTGAAATTCTAAATTATCTATTGCACCTGCATAAATAACCTTTGAACCGTTGTTGCATTTTAAAATATAGATCCCATTGTCCGACGACATTGCTTATTGTTTTTAGTAAAATCCAGTATTAAAGTTAAACGAAAATAAAGTCAAAATGTTATTTCAAAACATGTCTTTCATATTATTGAGTTTAGTTTTTAAACTTCAGTTCATTGGTTACCCAGTTAGCATCACTGCAAGCAACCTGTATCTCCCTGTCAAATCAATCATGCCTAAATCATTTTTGGCAATCTCTTGGTTTTTGCATATACCTCTGCGTAGCCAGTCCTTGCAAGAATCTTCAGATGTTGGGTTTCCAATTATTTCAAATGGTCTATCTTTCTCTATATGATTTGCAACCGAGGCAACTATAGAGAACGCTTTTTCTGTGCTTATGTCAGGTATCATTTCTTTTACGGTATCATATCCATTCATTAAGCGATGTCTTGGAACAGGTTTCCCAAACGCATTAAAGCCAGAAGACATGTAAGTGTTATCACTAACATTGCGTTTAATTTTTTCATTTCTATGAACTGCTTTCTGTTTAGTTGCAGATTTATTCTTAGTTTTCTTTTTCATTATCTGATTTTATTTTAGTTATTTCAAATCCCAATTCCATTAATGGTTTTTTGACAAAGTTTTCGTAGTTGGTTCGCAACCTCATAAGATTATAGAAGTATAAAAATGTTGAAATGCTACTTTCAGGGAAAACTCCCCAAAAGAAATTTTCTGTATTGTATCCCCACAATTTAATGTCGGTTAAATACACATTATGCTCCTGCTTCACAAATGATTTTTTAAACCATTTCCTAATAGTCAAGTTATCGTTTTGTTCTTTTGTTTCAAAAGATTCAAGCAAAACAAACTTTCCACCCTTTGAAACAAAAAGCATTTTACCTTTTACGAATTTTAACTCTTCTAAAAGCGTTCTGCTGATTTTTATTGGTTTTTCTAATTTCATAGTTTGGTCGTTTTTAGTTTTCTAACTTTTGTTTTAGCGACATTGGTTATAACGCCTTTCATACCTTTCTCAACTTTAATTTCCCAAACATCACAAGTTTCTTTTAATTTATAAAATTGAACAGAAACAATATCGTCTTTTTGAAAAGTTGTATGTCCATTAGACATATGTTCAAGCACTATACATTTACACTTTCTCATTTTACTCCGCATCCTCTTTTTGGGTAATCTCATCCATTTCGTCTACCACACTATCTGCATCTTCTATATCAGCAAGTGGAAAGGATTTTGCTAACTTGCAAGGATAATATTCTTTATCTCTGTTCATGCCAAATCTATTTTCTTTTTGTGGTTCTTTTTGAAAGCCGATATAGAAATCTAAAGTCATAGTATCAAGATTAATCAAGTAAGCATATTCACAGAATAAGGAATCTTTAATGAAATCTATGGAGTTATCAATGTGCTTTAAATCACCATCAAGAATAGCATCTAAAGTTTTACTTCCCTGCAACTCTCTTAGCAAACAATACCAATCGTTTAAAGATTGAGTAGAAACACCAGTATTAGAAAACTTTGCATACATTTTGATATCTTCTTTTGTTGGTTTAGTATCTCCGACTTCTTTAACTTTAAGGCAGTTGTCTTTAAGTTTCTGCCACAGTTTTGTTTTGTTTTTTTTCTTATTAATTTTAACAATGAACTCAACAATGTCGCTTCCTACTCCTGAAGGATAAGAATCAAATTGCTGATAGTTTGCGGTGGCTTTGTCATTGACAATCCAACCAGTTAATCCTCGTGTTCCCATAGTTTGTGTTTTTTGTTTTTGATTATGAAATAATATACCCTTGACTTATTAAAATGTTACAGTGTCAGAATACTATATTGATACCTATAACTAAACCATCCTCAATAGCAATGAAGCATCTGTAGCATCCATCTCCTGTTCCGCTTGATGATACTACGCCATAAGGAATTGTTCCAGCTGAATCTACATGTAAAGTCCTGTCGCAACATAAAGAATACCATGGTTCATCTTCGCATATAGCTTCCTTACACTTTCTAATAACGCCAGAGGTAATGCTATCGTTTTTATAAAACCTCTCCTCAAACACCCCTGCTTGACCGCTATCAACGCCAATACCAACATCTGAAAGATTCCAATTAAGTTGTTTGTTGGTATAATCTTCATGAACGGCAGTTAAGGATTTTACTCTGTTACCCCAATCAGGAGAATGAATAATACCTTTGTTTGCAAAGGAATTCCAAGTTCCTTTTTTACATTTTGTCATAACCGCTTGACCAATTGTTGGACGATCATAACAAGGGTCTGACACTATTAATTTACCAGATACACATTCAAAACTACCTAATTGAAGTTTGGTGTCCTGTATTTTTGACTTGATTTTTACCACTTTGGATTTTACGGTTGTTGTTTTCATATTTAATTTGTTTTTGTTGTTTTTATAATATACCACCTGACTTTAGAAATGTTACCAGAATTATCTTATTCCTGTTTTATTCTTATAATAACTCTCCCTGCAATTTTAGTTTCTTTTCTATCTTTTCTGTTGATTCACGACTTCCTGTATGCTCTGGGTGATTGTAAATCTTAGATATGTTGTATATGGATTTTGCGTTTTTCTTAATGGTTTGTATTTGTTCTTTTAAGTGATAACCCTCTAACGCATCTCCGAAGTGTCTGCCATCACTTGATGATAAATAACATGCTATATGAGATTCGTCTAACCCTAATAGTTTTAATTCTGTTTCCAATACTTTATCTAATACTGGCTTCCTAACAGAATGTCCTATATATCCAAAAACACCACCGTTCTTTACATATGACTGTAATTCTTTATCGTTGAATAGTGACTTAGAAAATCCACCTTGAAAATCACTTGGGGTAAAATCCTCATATTTTTTCCATAATACATAACCTGCCTTTTTCCTTTCCTGAATTTCTATTTCAGCAGATCTGTTATAAAACTCTTTTAATTCTTGTGGCTGAGTTGTTGTCTGCCATCCTTTGAGTAGAAAGGATTTTACATGTTCCTCAAATCCAATAGGAGAACTAGTGGAAAGAAAAGGACTACCATGATAAAACTTCTCGTCAGCTTTCAAATAAAATATAGTTGTTTCTTTATCTGTTGAAACCTCTTTGACAATTTCGTTATTGAGATATTGTATTTTCTTAGACTTTATTAAGTTGTTCTCCCTCATTGTTTCATATTTAAAATCAATTTGCTTAGGGTTGAATATGGAGTATAAAAACTTATCATCGCTTGAAAAAGATGATGAAGATGAATGAATTTGTTTTGATATTATTATTTTCATGGTTTGTTGTGTTTTGGTTTTTATCTTTTACTGAATTCAAATTTGCTCCACAGATTGTAACACTCTAATTAACGCTTCTGCACTTAACTCATCAAACTTAATTTTTTGTATGTCGTTCATAACTCCCATTTCCACCATTATACAATCTTTGTGAATTTCTGTTACTGTATCATAAAATCCTTCATCTATGTCAATAGAACTCCTGGGAATCTGTATTGCTGTCTTAACCCCCAGACTTTGAAAATCAGCTACTTTGTCATTCAATTTACTTAATATGAATCCTTTTATATGTTTCTTTGTGACTTCTATTTGACAACTGAAATTATAAGATGGTTTATTAAAAAGCATTTCTTTATATTATGTATTTATGTTTCAATTATGATAATCAATTACAGCAACAGCCATGCTTTCGTTTTTTGAATTCTTAATATCAGTTATTATGATTTCTAACTCAACCTTATCAATGTCGCTAATCCAATCACCATCTATGATAACAGAACTGAAGAATGTCACTATTCCGTTATAGTTTTCTTTTAAGTAATCATCCATTGTGTTTTTATCCTTAAAATCATCACTTTGTCTATTGTAATAATCAATGTAATATAACTTAGATAATTCTGCTGTTTTATCCCAATCAATATCTTTAACCATTGCATGACTTACTAAGTTTGGCTTATTAAAAAAAGATTCCACATCCGTTATGTTGGCAAAGGCATCGTTGAACTGGGTGCGTCTTTTGGATTTTACAACTTTATCTTTTAACACTAAACAATTTTTCCACCTACCTCCTACAATATAATAATCAAACATGCCGTTTGGATTATATCTGGAAAACAAATTGCCTTGGTCATCTATTTCGTAGCCATGATATTCAGATAAAAAATCAACAGGTTTCATTTTTTTATATCTGGCGTATGATTTTAAATCGTTAATCCAATATTCTTTGGACAATACTTCCGCAGTTGCTTCTTTTATATTTTCTTTTGGAACCTGTATTTCATTTTTAAATTCATCCTCGTTGTCTTGGTAATAACGATTTATGATAGATTCCATGTCATCATTCGCATTGTCGTAAAATACTAATACAGAGCTATGCATAAAATGTTTTTAATTTAATTGGTTTTTTTCAGATAATCAAAGATACAATATTTCTATTAAAATGTTACGCTGTTTGTAATCTCCCTACATCAACTCTATTATACACCAGAGGAAACAACTCAATTAATTCAGGTAATGTAAAGAGTTTGAACTTACCAAAGAAATTATTGACCTTATTAAATTCTTTTTCCATATGTTTTTTCTCCCTCTCTATTTCTTTTTCAAATTTCTCATTGCCTTCTGATTTCTTTCTGTTAGCCTTTAACTCTGTCATTTTTTCCACCCAATGCTCTTTTGTATGTATGGGATAATAAATTTTCAAGTATTCTTCGGCGGTTAAAGGAATATAGGGTTTAATATTACTGTCATCAGGCTGATGTAAGTACATAAAACAATATTTTTCATTAATCGTATCTATGATAGTTATGCCATCATTATTATCACCCCTGTCAAATTCTTCACGCATATAAGGTTCTTCTTCATTTAAGAAAGAAAATCTTTCATATCCGAACCTTCCAGTTTTTGATATTTTTTTATTTGCAATACTTAAAAGATTTTCACATAGTGACATAAAACTCTCTGGGGACAATTTAAGATAGCCGTTTTCTTGTATTTTAAATAGATTATCATCTTTTTGTGTGTTATGCGTAAAATCCAGCACTCTATATGCTGTATCTATAGCTGTAAAACCATATAACCATTGGTGGTGATAAGCCATTACTGTAGTGTCACCAGTGCCAAACATTTTTTCATGTTTCTTTTGATTTTGCTTATGTTTAGCGTAATCTTCCAATCTGTCTACCCATCTGTCAGTATTTTGCAAGTCAAGTGATTTGTAATACTGTTTAGAAATGTTTTTTGTAATTAAAAAGGTCTGATGTCTTTGGCCCATGGTATTTGGTTTTAGTGTTTGGTTATTTAATACTGCAATATACCATTGACTTATAAGAATGTTACATCGGAATTATAGTTGTAAAATCCAGTCCTTTTAGATATACGACAGAATTCATTTTTTGTTGGCCTGATTTTGCATTTTAATTATATCCAGAAGTTACCCTACAAATTTGCAATACTTCCGTATATCAATATAGTATGGATTTTTCAGTCGTGAACTGAAAAAAATTGCGTATAACGCACACGGCTTAACGAAGAGATAATTGCAAATAATAAGCACAGAAATTGAGAACAGAATTATAAACTGTAATTACGATGTCGGAAGTAAATATGAGATTAGTGAGTGGAGTGACTAATAATGGCTGATAGCTATTTTTTCTTTGTTAATATTTCGGCAAGCTCGTAGTTTTCTTCTTTGATAGCTTGTGATATTTGTTCTTCTATGTTTTTAGTATCTTTTTTGACAAACCTTGCAGATGAACACCAATGAATATCATGGCACGGAATTCTTTCTGAACAACAAAAAGTTCCGTTCTTGTAAGTGCTGACCAACCCAACATCTAAAGAAGTTTCTTTACATTTTGGACATTGATAAATATTTTGAACTACATATTCTGCGTTTTTCCTTAATGGTGGTGGGTTATTGTTATTAGTACTACCATACAAGTTTCCCGTTATAACACAAATTGCAATGTCGCTAATGTTCCAATTCATAGTTTCTTGTTGTTTTTGCAAAATAGGAATTTTAAATATAATTCACATAAAAGAATTATGATGAATACAGAACACATTATGTTTATTTGTGCTGTCTAAAGCGTTTTGTTCTTTACGCCTGATTATTTCGTGAAAATCATCTTCTGACTTTTTAAGCAAAGCACACACCTCGTATTTTTCCTCTTCCAATAGATATTCAAAGCACTCTTTGAAATATTTAATAACAGTACTTTTTCCAAATGTAGACAAATCCACATTTAATAGTATTTTTACTTTCTTTTCTATGGAAGTTATTTCTTCTTGTCTAATCTCATTCAACCTGTTGATAAATTCATTTTCTGTCATTTTATTTGCCGTTTTTTACTTTTTATTTTGTTTGCTTGTCAATTTCGGTGTTAGGATTTTACAGTCGTCTTTCTTAATGAAAGAACCATAATCTTTTGTTATAAAGAAATCTTTCGACTTTCGCTTATAAATATTGTTGGTCATTAATAAAGGATTTTTTTCCATATCTCTTATGAGAAATCTATCGCCAATTCTGTTAACATACCACCAATTTTTGTCATGACACTTAGTTATTACAACTTCAAATATTTGTTTTTTCATTGTATTGTGTTTTTAATTGTTTTGTTAGAAGTTATAGACAATGGATACTCGCAATCATAAAACTTTTCTACAACGCCATCATTAATGTCGGTCATTGTTAAATTGGCAATGTATATGTTATGAGATTTGCGGATATTTGAGCATTTTACTTCTTTTCCACTCAATTTGAAAAGTCCGTTTATTTTTGTTTCATAATTTTCAATTGCTTTCCTGATTGTTTTTCTTTCTGAAGGTGTCATTGTTTGTTATTTTTGTAGTTAAATGTTATTATAATACAACTTGTTTTTAAAATGTTACTTTGTCGCCAAATAATTCAGTTAGCAAACTTCTGTCGCTATCTACACTCCACTGATTGCAGTTTTCAATTTTACCATAGTACTTATAACACCAAATAAACCCTTGTCTTCCATCTGCATCCTCAAAACCCCAACTTGCTTTTACTTTTTCTGAATCGTCTATGTCGGTTACATTCGGTTCAAAAATCTTACTTACTATGTCATGATACATAGTTTGTAGAAGTCCTATTTTGCTACCACCAGTTCTGTGAATAGGAATTACGGTTATTGTCTTTGCTGTTTTCATTTTGGTTTTGTTTTTTAAAATTTTATTCATTAATTTCTACCTCAACATCATCTGTGTCAATTTCAGTTTTCATAATCTGCGGTTGCATAAAAGGAAATTTTGATTGTAGCACATAATTAATGTTTTGAATCATCTCATTTGCAGATTTGACAGGATTATCTCCATCACCAGTAAATTGAATTACTGTGTTTTTTATTGTGATTATTTTAAAATTTGTGATCATTTTATGTTTTGCCATTGTTTTTGATTTTTGAATTAATATACCATACGGTTTCTAATTTGTTACATCCTCACATCTCATTTCTTAATTCTAATAGTGGTTTTTGTGATTGATCAGTTAAGTCATTAAACAAAAGTGTATAATCAAATTCTCCGTCAATACTTACATTATCCTTATTTGCTTTTTCATTTAACACCCCATGTTCTTTCAGCGATTCAATTATTTGTTCATCGGTCATATCTTCTGAAAGTTTAATAGTGGTTGAAGTTTTGAAAATATTATTTACTTCATAACCATCCTCATTATTTCCCCACACATCATATTCATACATTCTAAAAGTTTGTTTTGAAGTGTTTGTTTCTACCGCATCTCCATTTAGCATTGCTTTATCATAATCTTCTTTTGCAACTAAACTATCCATTTTGCCAGCAGTCAATATGTAATCATTGCCTTGAAATCCAGAAATAGTGTATTCTGTTTTTGGAAGATACTCTGTGTTTTTTTCTCCGAATAATTGCCTTGACCGAACATTTCCTTGGATAAATACTTTCATATCAATTTTACTGATATTGTTTTCGGCTGTCATAGTTTGTTATTATTGTTTTTCAAGTCAATATACCCAGACTTTTGTTAAATGTTACTCACAACAGTCAATAATAGCCACAAAAACATTCTCGTTTCCTTTCTTGATAAGTTTCTTTATATATTCTTCATAGAAATTCCAATCTTCGCCTTGGTATCTATAATCCACATCAAACCATGTTTGTGTTAAATCCAATACAGCATTTGTTTTTAATACATTCTTAGTTTCCACCCAATCAATATCATTTATGTTAGCACAATCTACTAAACCATCTATTGCTACATTTTCAGATTCATTAATTGCATTATTAATGCCATGCATATACTTAGAAAAATGTATTCTTCTCTTAAGACGAAGTAAGTTATTATATTTGCCACCCACTACAGCCCAATCAAACTTTCCGTTGGATTTTACATAATATCCTAAATCACCATTTGTTTTTTCAACCATGTCGTAATATTTCTTAAGGCAATCGTTTTTCTTTAGTTTTCTTAACTCACAATATTGCTTTAAGTCGGTAATCCAATGTTCTCTTGTCATTAATTTCTTATAATGTTCTGTAATTTTATCTTTCTCCACAGAAACCAATATATTGTCATCACTTACATCTGTATGTTCGTTTTTGTATTTTTGTAAAATCCTGTCTATCCGACCTGTAATGTCAGCATCAGTTGGTATAGGATTAAGAATTCGGAATATTAATGTTAATGAATAATGGTTCACTCTGACTTGGTTTTTTTAATTATGGTAATATACAACTCTGATTTGAAAATGTTACATGCAATAACTATCCAACATAGCAATATCCAATGTCCATTCAAACTGACTTCTATGTTTCCAAACCTCAAATGATTTATAAATATATTCTTCCGCCTCTTTTCTTGTCATTTTGTTTACTTTCATTAGTTGTTTAATGACTATTTCTTCTTCTCCATTAATTTGTGCCAATCCTACATGTTTTGTTTTATGGCAATTTGGACAAAGAGAGATCAATCCTATTAGCTTTTGTTCTTTTGCTTCATCGTTATATTGCCACATTTCATGACATTCTACATTATGTTTTTTACCTTGGTTTTTACCAGTATCTCCGCATATTTCACATTTGTTATTAGCAATTGAATAACATTTTTTTCTGATAAAATTCCATTTACTTACTGTTACATTGGAGCGAACATTGGAGTACCAAGCTGTTTTTGGAACCAATTCTATTGTTAATGTTAATATTGTTGTTGTTTCCATTTAGTAATTCAAATTAAAGTTCTTGGTTACTTGTAAGAAATCATATTCATCTAAACATCTATATCGATTGGGTTGTAAAATCCTTTTATACTCAAAATCTTTGTTTTTAATTGCAGTTTCGTAATACTTGTATGCTTCATCGTCTATGATAAGATATTTGTCTTCCTCAAGTTCTAGTAATAAATCTTTAATTCCTTGAATTCTGTTATTATGATCAGAAATGTATAGCTTGTTAAAAATCAGACCTCTGCTTCTTAGGAAATCGGCATACTGTTGTTCATTTCTAAATTTGGTGTTCCAAGAAGAAATCATACACAAATCAGCATTGTAAAATCCAATTATTTTGTTTAGCGACTCAACCGCTTGGGGTTTAAAAATGTTATCTCCATCCTTGTCTTTAATATTAAGATCGGAATAAGAAACGAGAACGCCATCCACATCAATGAAGATTATCATTTTACTTTAGTTTTGTACTTTCTTTTTGCAAGAGTCTATTTTGAATTCTATGGCTTGGCATTTTGTTTTGTAAGGATTTTACAACCTTAATTAACCTTTCCAATTGCCTTTTCTCCGACTGTATAAGTCTGCGAGTTGAATCTGAACTGTCATAGTAATCAAAATGAATTTCTACTTCCTTTAATTCTTTTTCCAGATAAGCTGTTATGTTTTTCATGATATTTGAATTTTACTCACCGTTTCAAAATATGTTTTAACTCCATCTTCTACTGCTTTGAAATTATCTTCTGTTTTTTCAATTTCCAAATTATGACACATTATATGTTTCAAATAATCAAGATGACTGTTTGATATGTATTTGGTTCCGTTAACAAACTGTATCGTTTTGAATTTTATAGTATTTGCGTCCATGGCTATGACTTTATCTGCAAATATACATAAATTCTGTTAAAATGTTACTGCCGAATTACAACAATAACTGTATAAATCAGTCCTACAAATTAAGTAAGTCTGCGTATATCATACCGTTTAATATTAGATGTTCCGCAGCAGCAACTGCAGCTAAAACTGAAGTACAGTAATCACTAATGCATGTCAGATTGAGATTTTATTTTTTTGACTTCTTTTCTGTAGCACTTTTGACATAGAATATGATATCTGTTTTCGTGTAAGGATTTTACATCAGGAACAGTTTTAGGAACCGTCTTGTTAAAATTGGCAGGTTTATTGCAACTATTACATTTAAGTCGGATATCAATTTTAGGATTGTGACAGGATAAGAGTAGTATAAAAAATAGAATAGAGAACGCAAGTAATAATCTAAAGTCAGTCTTTATTGTTTTGGGAAAAGCCATACACAATAATAAAGAAACAAAATAGAAAAGAAAATATTAAGCCGATATTAGTAAACATTATTTTTAACCAAGGATAACTATGAACTAATATAAAAACCTCTGAAGCAGAACCTATCAATAATAAAACGCAGAGTAAAAGGATAATATTATTTATTACTTTCTTGTTCATCTGTTATGTCATCTAATTTGTCATTGACCAGGTTATTCAGCTTGAATGGATTCTCATTCCATTTTAAATATGTAAAAATAAAATAGAATATTATGCAAAACATGTCTATGGCTAAAATTGTTCCTAAATATAACCACATAAAATGTGTTAATGTGTCAAACATAATGTTTTGATTTATAATAAATATAACGATTTTTCGGTTAAAATGTTAATGTTAAATAATTATATCTTATAATATTGTAATAAATATTAGTTGCTGGTATATTAAATTTGATTTTCAGAGTTCATTAGATTCCATGAGAATATAATGGCATCATAATTACTCTTCCCTTGTTTATCTTTTTTGTTTGATTCTGACATCCACTTCTTTAATAGTTTTTTTTCGGTTGATAAACCATCCCACGTTTTTAATTTATTTTGCGGTATTCCTTTTCTATCGGTTGAATTAAGTATTTTTAAATCTTCAATATTTTTAATTTGTATTTCTAATGAAAACGTTTCTTCTGTATCGTAAAAATGAAAATGTGGTGTCATGCCATTTCTGTCTTGCGGATAAACTTCCACTTTATATTTTGTTGTTGGAATAGAATCGTTGGGAGTGTTTACTTTAGCATATTCATCAATGGAATGTTTTTGTTTTAACTGTTCTCTGATTGTTTTTCTAATTTTTTCTTTGTTAAATTCATGTAATTCTTGCATTGTGATTTGTTTTTCGTTGTCAAATGTGTCGCTCACAAAATGTAATAATATTATTATCAAGTTCGATCAACAAGTTTTTATGCTCAACAGCTTTGTATATTTCTATACATTTTTTGAAGTCCTTCTCTTTGAATTTTTGTCTAGCTAAATCAATTCTAATATCATCAGATTTGATTTCGCCCCCCTTTTTTAAAGATTGTTAATTCTCGCATTCGATCTATTTTGTATTGTTGTTTTTAATAACAATCTGAACTTTGGCAATATCTCCATACACATCAATACAAGAACCACTTTTAGCATTTCTTCTAATACTTCCAAAGTAAAGTCCAGCTTTATAGAAAACTGTTTTGTATTTCTTAATACTGCCGTTGCAAAATATTAAAACCATACACAGCTCTTTATTTTTGCTTATTCTGCTTCGTGCAATACAATGTTTACAGAATTCATCTATAACAGATAAGTGTTTATGTTTGTAAATACTTTCTCTTATAATTCCTGTCTGAATTCCTTTATTAATTGCTGTGCGAATTCCAGTCTTAATATGTTTAATATGTTCGGTGGTGATAAACATCTGTCAGTTCTATATAACGAAAGAAATGGCTATTTGTTATAACAAAATTCGGCAGACAAATCAGAGGTGAAGATATTTTTTAGTTCTTGCTTTGTTTTCTTTCTTTGACATTCCACATGATGATGGAATAGAACAACGACTTAACGATAACAGAATAGTGGCAAGTAGAAATAGAGAGGTGATTTTTTTCATGCCGTAATAAATATGCCAGAAATTAATTGTCTAGCATAAATTCAGCAATTAATTCTGCTATTTGTTTTTTGGTTGGCATGGAATAGAAAGGTTCGCTTTCGGTAAGACAATGTTGTTGTTTTTCTTCCTCAAGGAATATGTCATAGAAATCATATTCCTTTTGATTTTCATCTTCTTTGACACCATAGATGTTAATTTTGTGCCCACTTACTGTTAAGGATTTTACTAATGTTTCCATTGCACTTGGTTTTACTTTTGTTTTGGATTTGTTTTTTTATACTTAGGTCTGCCATCTTTTTCCCATTGTTTAAATTTTTTCATAACTTGTCTAACTGTTTTAGCTGACCAAATAAATGATTTTTTAAATTCTTCATCAGTAGAATAATTGCCATTAGCAACATTCATAGAAAGCCATTCCATCTGAAAAAAAACTCTAAGTCGTGTTTCTATTGGAGTTCTTTTTAAAATCTTGTCAAATGTTCTCATTATTTTAAGTTTAGTGTTAGATTCTGTAATTACAATACAATTGACTTGCTGAAATGTTACATCTCTAGTTTTACCACCTCAAACCCTTCTATGTTGTATTCTTTGTCTGAGATTTCATCATAAAATGTGTCTGAGATTTTAAAATCTTTTAAAAAATCATCAGCTAACTTTTTTACATAAAAACAATAAAGAGCACCATCTTCTTTTGCTGCTAAATAAGAACCTCCTTCGTCTTCTACTGGGAATTTACCAGTAGGAATATGACAAATAGCATACATAATTTATTGTTGTTTTATTTTATTTCGTTTAACAGTTCCTCCCATTCCTCATTTTTAATATATCCTGTTTCTCCAACAGCATATTTAGCTTTCTGTAAATCTCTTATTTTATTCGCATGAAGTTTAGCAAATTCAATCATTGCTGGTATAGGCTCGTCATTGAAAATCCTTCTTTTATTTCCTTCTTTATCTATTGAAACATATTTGTCTAATATTTCTTCTGCTGTTGGTATTACTTTAGTTTCCATATTCATAGTTTTTTATTATGATTCAATATACCCAGACTTCTTTAGAATGTTACATCTACAAATTCATTAGTTAAATTCATTCATAATTATCCATATAATACTCAACACAGTAACTACCAATGTAATAACATAAACAATTATAATTGCCGCAACAGACGGTTCTACAGTCAGGTAGTCAAATTCTTTAAAATTTCTTCTAACAAATTTATCTTTCAACTCGGTTTTAAGAAAATAGGATAGAGATTTTATATTTAGGCGTTCCATAGTAGAAGAATCAGCCAAGTAGTTTCTAATCTCAATCTTAACTCTTTCATTAGTAGTCCAAGAGAAAACATGACTCCACTGGATTTTACGGCTTACGCTATCAATACCTATCGTTAAAACCATTTCATTCATGTTTCCACCACTCCACAGCCACTCTTGCATTTGCCCTGCCATTTTCGGCTTGTTTTCATAAAGTAAAATCCAAACTCTGACTTCCTTTTTTGGTCCAAGGTGGCCATTAACATATTGCATTAGTTTTTGATCTTCCTTGGAAACTCTATTACCTAATATAACAGGAAAGTCAAATTTGTTTTTTATATCTGGGTACTGTATTAACTGATATTGTTTAATATCTTCATCACTTACCTTTTGAAAATGGAATGTGCTTTGGTCGGATGCCTTTATTCTATTTTCGTAATAATGCAATGTAGAAACTGGAACTGATGTTGCAGAATCATTATTCCAAACACTGAAGTATTCATTTCCATCATTTGTGTAGTAGTTCCTGTTTAACTCCTTGAAATTCTGATTGCCGAATCTATTAACTAAATACTGATAGGTGGTTTTGTCAATAGATAATATTTCGTTTGAAGTTGTTTTTATGTCCCAATATGGCGGGTGATAATCTACATAAGAACAATCATAGGTGGTAGTAGTGCAATTATTCCCTTTATCATCGCAACAGCATGTTGATGTGCAGGTTTGATGGATATACTCATTCCAATCTTCATAATACTGCGTTGATACTATTTCACTACCCCAATATTCTTTTGACTCTAATTGATAATTTTCTATGGTTACTTTTGAAATTACAATACATATTAAGCATATAACAAAAGGTAAGAAATATTCCCAAGTGGCAGTTTTGTTTTTAAAAAGAAAAAGTAAAACAAAAATGCCAAGGATAGGAAATAACAATGCGAAATATAAAATCATTTCAGTTTTGCATTTTATGTTTAAGGTATGATTTGGCTGATAATTTCGTCATTGCCTTATCATTACAAACCTCAAGAGTAAATCCATCATTGCTTTTGTGTATCCATTTAGTGTTCGGATCAAATTCTTGACCTGTTGAATATGAAAGGATAAATTGTTTTTCCGTAGATGTTATTAAATTATACAACTCATATTTTACTGCAAATCCTTGCATGTGTTTTTCAGAAACAGTTATAGTTTTTGTTTCTTTGGAATATGTCATTTTTGTATTGTCGTATATTACTCGCACTGAATTATTGTTTTTATTCTGGATTCTGACTTATAATACAACCCCAGACTTCATAATGTTACTTTTTGTCAAATAATTCAATATTATCCTCTTTCCCAGTTTTGTAAATATTTTCAGTTTGTTCTGAAGTTATCACAATAATTCCTATGTCTTGCCCATCTCCTATAAACCAACTTTGAGGAAATGTTTTCCTATATAGTTTATGTTCCCGATCAATATCAATAAGTTTTTTCTGTTCCATAAAGAAGCCATCTCGTTGTACAGTAATCTCAACCATTAAATCTTTATACAGCGAAACATCAAAATTGGGATTAGATTCTGTAATCATAGATAGTAATGCTCCGCCTCTTTGGTTGTCATATCTCCCTTTAATTAATTCAGGGTATATTTCTTTGAACTTTTCTGCATACTGATCTGAAACTCCTGCTTTTTGTTTTAGGATTTTCCAAACCTTATCTTGATATGCTTTGCATATCTGTAATTGAGCATCCCCTTTAGTTCTTAAAGAGATTTCACGATTACTAATTGACACTTTAATAATGAAGTAAAATCCTGCAATTACTATTGCGGAAATCACACATCCTAATACTACTTTCATTTGATTGTTCATGGTTGTTTTGGTTTTAAATTTTGTTCCTTAATTATTTCTATTACTCTATCAAGAGATGCTATTTGAACATCTGTAAATTCTTTATAGCAAGTTGATGGTTCTGATAATACTGTATTTGTTTTTACATTTGTTAGTATAAATTTATATCCCAGTATTTGATCTATGAATTCAAATTCAATATGCAAATTTCGCTTCTCCCTAAGAAAATCAAATGCTTGTTGGTATAATAAAGCTGAAATCCCAAGGTTATCAGAATTAACACTTTCTAAAAACTTTCCATCGCCTGGGTATATTGCTTCTTCTGTATCCTCAATAGCATCAGATAAAACACCGTCTGTAAAATAATAAGTAAAACAGGGTTCGTCAAATCCCAACTCTCTGAATTTCAGACATAAATAAAATGGTATAAATTGTTTTTTCATTTTGAAACCTGTGATTAGTGATTAAAATCTATTAACGAAATCCTTCTTTGCAGTTCTTTTTTTAGTTGTTTATTAGAAGTTTCTTTTAATAACAACTCATAAATTTCCTCATCTTCTTTTTCCACATTAGTTGAGGTTACAAAATGTTTATAGTTAATCAAAGCAATTAAATCAGCAAGAGATATTTCGGATAGCTTGTTCATATGATTTTATTTAAAAATTTCAAAATTACCAGTAGCATATTCTATTTTATAAACACCTTCTTCAAACCCTGTTTTGTAACCGTTTTTGACGAATAAATAATTATCAGAATTAACACTCTGATGACCATTTGCAATAGGTTTTCCAGTTAAGAGATTATAATAAGTTTCTTTCTTAACACATATAACTCCTTTAAGATAATAGAAGCTACTCTCAAAAGGTTCCGCTTCCATAACAATTTTACCGTCCAAGTCAACAATACAATGGTTTCCGTAATTCATTTTTCCATTAACCAACTCGTATTTAATCAACATGCAGTATTCTTTTTTGTTAAAACCAGAAGACAATCCACCTAATCTGAATATTGTATCGCTGACTTTTGTTCCATCCTTATAAAGATAACAATAATCATCTCTGTTACTTTCTTTTAAACCTTTTAAGTCAGCTTCGGTTAATAACTCCAAGGTGAATCCTCTGCCCAGATTTCTCTCTCTCTTTTCATAATAAGAATCTGGCAAATTGGTGATTGAATTAGGATTCGTTAAGCTAAAAATTGTTCTTAAGATATTTTCTTTTTTTATTGTTGACATGTTTTGTATTTTACTATGTTATTTATCTTCTAAATAGAATTTTACAAAAGGATCCATTTTAAATTCTTTAACAAAGTCATATTGTTCTTCTTTGGGAATGGCATCTAAAACTTTTCTGTTTCTCGGAGTATCGTTAATAAGAAAACCGCCAGTCATAAACATTTCGCCACCCTTTGTTATAGCGGCAAGATTATTTGTCCTATCAATTTGATTCGCTATTAACTCAACTTCTTCATAACCGTTTCCGTCTGGCGTAATGTGTAATATTTTCATTGACTTATGTTTTTATTAGTTTTTCTAATAGATAATACAATTAAACTTCTGAAATGTTACAGCTTCTATTATCATCAAAACAACAAGTCATATCATCTTTGAATAATAACTCCATTGACTTGTCAAATAAATATCTCTGCACCTTATCAATATCGGATTTTTGGATTTTACTTACTGACTTCTTTGGCATATCCTCAACAGTTAAAATATCTTTGCCATTCTTAAAAACAGAATTAGAATTTTGAATTCGCTTATATAAATTAAGACACAACTCTGATTTAATGAAATCGTCGGCTATCAATTTGTTTATTCCTATTAGCAATGCTTGGTTGTTTGGTTTAATAATCGCCACACCTTTCATTAATGTGACCTTCCCAATCATTTATATCTTCTGATGTTAGTTTGTAATTTTCTTTAATATAATTGTAAAATCCTAACAAATTATCAGGTTCAAACACCTTTAATTTCCAACCAAAGTCAGCCCATTTTATTTTAAACGAAGCAATGCCGTTATCACGATCCTCAAAGTTAGCCATTTGTTTTAAAATATCTTCAAAAGAAGTTTTGCCGTAATCAGATTTATTTTTTATTTTATCAATATCGGAATGTCTTATTCTTAAATCTACCGACAACATATTCTTTTCCCACATTTGCTTAACCTCTGTTGGATAAAATTCTTCATCTTCTTTTGTTATAGGAGTTATTGTTATTTTACCGTTATCATCATCAATAGAGGCGTAGCTTTGATTATTATATAAAGAAACAACACAATAGCTAATATCATCATATCTGCAATACCCTTGACAATTAATAATAGTTTTGTTATCAAAATCAAATACATCTAAACCGTAGTCAGTTGGGGAGAATGTTTCTTTTTCGTTGCGGTATTCAGATTTTCTATTAAGATATGATTTGATGTAATCCATGTCTGATAGAACGAATTTTGAGGATTTTACATATTCAGGTAAGGAGTTAGTCCATCTTGTTTGAATGTCATACTTTTTATCAATAACATGAACTGTTCTTATGCTTCCTCCCATATACTTGTTTTATTTAGTTTTTGTTTTTTAAAATACCTTGACTTCTTTAAAATGTTACATGTATATTATAGAATAATTCACTCCCTAAGATAATAAAACGGCTTGTTTGTTTTGTTGGAAATATTCCTCGCAAAGAACATTGAGAAACATTTCGTTTGAGCAATATGTAATAGCTAATTTGTCAATCTGACATTCTAAGTCATTAATTTCATTATCAAGGGAGAGGATTTTACATCTATCTATTTCTTGTATGATTTTATGGGTGTTTTTCTCTATTTCAATATTTTGCTCAACGAATTCAATAATGGCTTTTGAAAAGTCCTTCTTATCAGCCATTTTAATGCTGTATTTCTTTTCAATTCTTTTATCTTTGTTTCCGGGATTTTCATTACTGAATTCTGTGTCAAATTCTGTTGCCATGATTTTATTTAGTTTTTAGCTTTTAAGGTTCTGGTACTAATTTATGTTGTATTTTGAAAATATTAACCCCCTCAACTTCTAGAATTCTAATCTGCTCAACTGCATTAATTATTTTATTACATATATCTTTCACGCTGTCATAGTGACTCTTTAGTTTTTTCTTCTCATATCTATCATTACACATATCTATCCATTTTCGTATCAATATTCTATGTATGTCTGGATGATTAAGAGATAAAAAATTCAATTGATGTATTTTTTCACTCCATTCATATACAAAGTTACTTATATGCGTTGTTAAAACATCTATTTCAAAACACCTGTCAGTTACATCACCATTCAATGTAGCGTGTCTAAATTTGACCTCTGTTATGTTTCCATCATATGCGTTTATCCTCTTAACAACACACTTTTCAAAATCACAAAAACAAGAATCTCCTTCTTTGAATTTGGTCTGGAATTTAGATTGTGTTTTTAATTCTGTTGGTGATGTTGCTTCCATTAAATGATTAAACGAACAAAACTAATAAAAGTTTTAGAGAATAGCAATGTTTTAACTTTATGCTATATCATACATTTTCTTACATTGTTCCAATGTTTTGAAATGACCATCAATATGACCGAAATTGATAGCAACCTGCTCATTTATACCCAATTCAATGAATGAATTTTCTATTGTTGTTATCATGATTTTTTTATCAGACAAGTTTTTAAAGAAACACCAATCTGAAAAATACTCCTCGAAGTAATTATCATCTCTTATTTCAATAGCATTGCAGTTTTCATTTAGTTTTTTAATTTTTTTCTTGATTGGGGTTTCATAAAACAGATCTCTGTCTGAATAACTGAAATTCTTTTTATTAAATGACAGTATATGTTTTTTGAAATCAGCTTCAGTTTTGGTTTTTTCTAACATGGCAATATAATCTTGCCCATATCCAGATGGATAACCATCTCCGTTAAACTCGCATGAGTGTAATACTTTGTTGTTTGTGATTAGATATAATGTTGCTCTTGTCATGGTGATTGTTATTTTCTACAATATACCAGACTTTTGTTAAAATGTTACAACTGAATTTTGAATGTAAAATCCCAGAATTCTGTCCCCAGATTTCTACCTATAAGTCATCTTACAAAAAAGTCAATCTGGCGTATATCTTCTTTGTTGTTTATAAAGTACAAAGAGCTATTTTCCCCGGCAAGTCGACTTATATTTTTTCAGGATATTCGTCTTTTGAAGACTGATTTGGATGTTCTAAATTTGCTTTTATTATTGCGTTTGTCGCATTTTCCAAATTAATTAGAACGATATTATCGTCTACATTACATGTCCAGAATGATGAGTTTTTTAATAACTCTTTAATTTCTTCTTTCATATTGGTTTTGTTGGGTTTTAAATATTTGAATAGCAAAGGTGGGTGTTTTGTTGGCGTAAACTTTATAGTTTTTTAAAAAAAACTTACATCATTCACAGATAAATCAGGCAATAAAAACAGGTGGCAAGTTATTAACATAGATTTGCACATGACTAACATTTAATACACGCTTCCGACTTTGGTTTCTTTAAAGGTAGATTCGCTACAGAGTATATTGCGAATTTCGTAGAAGGTGGTGGTGTTCTTTTGGATTTTACACTTCAGAATTAAATAGTATTTATCTCCGTTGATGCCGATGTTTTTTTGATATACTTTACAGAATAGTAATCTTTCGGTGTTGTAAATTCTCTCTTGCTTTTCGTTGTAGACAACTAAGAATTTAGCTAGAACAACAAATACGATTATTAATAAAAAAACTATAATCAAATTACCTTCTTCCTTTGTCATGTAAATAAATACAAGGAAAAAAGGTGATAATAATATTCAGTTAGTTTGTCATATCTAATGCCAATTCAAATGCAATTTGTCCGTAATTTTGTGCAGTTCCATCCATAATAGAAACTAATTTATCTTCTTCGTTTTTCCATTGTTTCATGTTTTGAAAATAGCCAGTGATGGAATTATAAGCACCCCATAATGTTCCTCTTGTTGTTTCTGTCTGTTGAGTATCCGAAGTCATAGCATAGGCATAGCAATCAGAAATAACATTTAAAGATTTTTTAGACAATTCAAATTCCATTTGAGTTACAATTTCTTTCTTTGGCGGAGCCATTACCGAAGTGATAAACTGACGAAGCTGTTCATCGGTTATTTTCACTTTTGACATTGCATTGAAAACAGTATTAAGGTTTTCTGCCATCTTTTTTGATATTCCCATCACCTTATATGCTTCTTTTAATTTCTGACTTGCATTGCTTGTATGTCTAATGCTTACTTTGTTTGAGCAATTTCTTAGTCCTATATTTAATGTGTTAGAACAAATAATTCTTTGCGGTGTGAAAGCAGCTTGTATCGCTTTGCTACCATCATGACTTGCTGTTAAGAATAGATACTGCTCAATTAAATCATCGTTTCCTACCTTAATATAATCAGGTAACTTAGCAGTTATGAATATAACTTGTCCATCATAAAGGCAACCAGCTGTCTCATAAATAGCCGCTCCTTCGCCTACAATAGCATCGAAAAATGTAAAAGCATCTTTGTTTTGAACTATCTCATATCTTTCACCTACAACACCGAAAACGCATCCATTGTCTTTTCTAAATGTAGCGTATTTGTTTGGTACATTTGTAATTCCAAAGTTTGGAACAGTACATGATATTTCGGCTTTGCCTACCTCAAAATCTAAACCAGCCAACTTTATGGCTTCTGCGGAATTTGGACAATTTTCCAGGATTTTACCAAGTCCATGCCAAGGTTTTTCTTTTACTGAAAAAAAACTTGCCTTTCCGTTGTTAATGTTGAGTTCGTGTGCCATAGTTTTGTTGTTTAATGTTTTAGTTTGAGTATTGGTTGTAAATATACACCTTATTTTGCAGAATGTTACGACTTGTTGGTATAACCTATTCCACTGAAATTATAATTTCCTTTTTTAATCTCCGCAACATCTGCATCTACCGCTTGTTTATATTGTGGGTTGTTTTTTTCTTCTTTTTTACATGACATACATATTATGTCTTCGTTAAACATAGACATAATTATTATGCCATTTGTTGGATTTCCGCATCTTTGACAATTAGCAACCGACATTCCGTTTGTGTTTGTTTTGTTATTCATAGATATATTTTTTAACCAATATACCTGACTTTGTTTAAAATGTTACTGTTAAAACTTAAAACGATATGGGATAAAGGGTTTCTTAGGTCGTCTTTTCCTCTCCTTGCTTTCATATCGTTTCATCTCTGCGTTGTAGTTGTTGATTAGAAATTGATTATATGCTATTTCGTAGCATGTCTGTAGCGTGGTAATAAACTTTTGTCTTGTTCCTTTAATCCGAAACTCAATCATATTCGGTGGTAGTAAAGAAGCTATCAGATTTTTGCCTCGGTACTTTCCGAAAGTATTTATAACTATTTCTGTCTCCCTGGATACTTTTTTGTGTAGTTTAATCGCCATTGTACTTGTATTGAATTTTATTTATTACTCGATAATAACTTTTAATCTTTCACTCTCATAATCTTCACAAATTGAATAGAAATCCCATTCTATATAATTGTCTTCCGCACCCAACTCATCAATTAAATATTCTTTAATTTCATCTGCATAACCGCCATCGTGTAAATCTATAACTGTTATTTCTTTTCCGTTTAAGGTTATTTCATACCAATAATCTTCAAGTTTATCAAGGTAAAATCCACCCTCAAAATATGCCTTGTTTGTTTTGTTTCCTAAGATGTCTGTGAATATCATAATTCTGTTATAATTTTGCTGTGTTTATGCAGATAAACTTTTAGAATACTGCATATCATCCCATACACTCAAATCTTCTATGTTGTACTCTCCGATTGTTCCATATTCCGCATATCCACTTGAATTGCCAATGCCAATATTTACACACAACTCATTATCCTCACACATTTGTAAAATCCTTTTCTGTGGTGTTCTTAATTTCTTTGACAGTTCTTGTATGGTTATAAGTTCTATGTTTCCATTTCTTGTTGTTTCTATTTGTCTCTCCCTTATAAGAAATATAAGTTTCTCCTCGGCTGATTTGAATTTATAATTAAGAGATGGCTTCATTGTTTCTTTGGTTGCTTTATTTAATGTTTTCTTCTGGATAAGCATTGAGAATTAATTCTTTGTTTCTTCCACCCCACACCGTATTTGCTGCGGCAATTTCTGATGCTTTTTTTAATGCAGCTTCTACATGAAGTTTAGCAAATTCAATCATTGCTGGTATAGGCTCGTCATTGAAAATCCTTCTTTTATTTCCTTCTTTATCTATTGAAACATATTTGTCTAATATTTCTTCTGCTGTTTGTATTTTATTCATTATATTAGTTTTAGATTAATTTCTCAGATCAATTTCTTAGATTAATTTTATGGCTACTTTTATCGCTTTGTCTAAAGCATGGTAATAAGATTTATGAGTACCAGTATCTATATAACCATTCTTGTCGTCAATAACTCCCTCAAATCCCAGTACTTTGCCATTACACCAATCTTTTTTAATAGATACAACCATATCGTGCTTTTGTCTTAGAAAGTCAACTACTTGTTGATAAAGCGGAGCACAAATTGTTTTATTACCGACTTCTTTATTTATTACATTTTTAAAAAGAAGACCGCTTGCGTATGTTGGCAATTGTACTGAATATATTTCCCTTCTTTCGTAAATACATAAACACGGTTCATTGAATCCTTTCTCCTTAAGCAACTTCGCTATCTCACAAGAAACAAATAGGTTTTTCATTTAATTAAAGTTTTAGGATTTTACTTTACCAAGGCAAATCGTACTCTTTCTTTTTGGTAATACGATTCTTTAAGTTGCTCTTCTGCAAAATCGGATACAGCTTCAAAAACCGCATCTTTGGTATTCTTTCCTGAAATGTTTTCTACTGTGTTGTGATTATATATTGAGCATTTTCTTGAACTAATATCTACTCCGAAATTTTTATGTTTGTTAATAAACTCTACTGCATCCATTAACAAATTCCAATCTTCATGGAACAGTAGTTTTTCATGTCTGTAACCGTTTTTATCAAACCATTGGTTTTGCCATCTCTTATCATTTAGCTTTCCTAATGTCCAACCAAGCATTAATGCTATGTTTTTATTTCGTGTGTCTTTTTGTTTTGTAGTCATTTGAATTGTGTTGAATTAGTTTTTGATTTGTTTCTTTTTCAAATATACAACCTGACTTTGAAAATGTTACTGCAAAAGTAAAATCCTATTTCTTTTTTAGTTTTAACGGAAGCAACATTGTTAATCTTCTAACAACGGTGTATTTTTCTGATTTGAATACGGCATAAGGAAATTCTATTTTAATAAGAGTTTCTGGTAATCCCTTATTAACTACAAATGTATCTCCTATTTCTGGTAGCATATAACAGTTCATAAATTTGGATTTTGCTTATGGAATTTAACTACGCTTGTAGTATGTATCTGTGTTCCCCTCATCATTATCAAACCCCATCGCCATTGCTATACACAAAAATCTGCTTCTACCATTGTAGCTTTGCATATAATCTATTGCTTCATACAATACTTCATTCTTTTCTTTTAGTGACAATGAAGCATATTTTGTGCTCACTTGCTCTGATGTGTAATATTTTGTTTCTGTTTCCATTTTTTATTGTTTTTCAAATATACCACCGACTTGTAGAAATGTTACTGCTACTCTGAAGTTTCAAATTGCGTTAAATCAAACTTGCTACAATAGTCAAGTGCTTCTGTTAATTTAGGAAACAGAATACTGCCACCGCTATTAAAAATCATAAACCCCTCTTTGTTTTTTATTGTTATATGGAACATTTCATCTGTATCAACATGCTTACCAACCTCAAAGATATAACCTTTCTTTTTAGCTCTCCAAATAGATGGATATCTATGAAACTCGGATTCTACTTTTATTTCTCGGAATTTCATTAGTTGTTAAACTATGTGTTTGTTATTTATACGAATATACCACTTTGTTGTTGGAATGTTACAACAATTCTGACTGTAAAATCCAACGGTTCTGTGGATTGGCGTAGGCGTGAGTTAAGCATAAATCAGTATTGCAAAATACAAAGATGGCAGAAATTAGATAACCAAAAAATAAGTCATAGCCACGCTTACGCTAATCCGTTGTTATCAGCAGTTTAATTATTCATCGGCTCAAGTAAAATTACTGGAAAATTATATCTCATGTCAGGGAGAAGTCCATGTTCTTCGTTAATTACGGCAATTGGAAATTCTCTAACCATATAATTATCTCTCAAAGTATGTTCGCTAATTGCTTCTCTTTCGTGTAATACCTTTATGTTTTCTGTAAATTTAACATCTAAATCTTCATGTGTTGTAATTGGTTTTGGCAAACCAAGTTGGATTATTGCCGATTTCCCTTTTTTCAAATCAACATTGTATTTATTAATAAATTTTTCACGACTGAATTTAGTTGGCAAAATTATATTAGGTTTTTCATTACTATCCCATGCATACTCTTTATTTATGCTCGCCATTAAATTGGAAAATATTTTACTTGCGTTCGTCCTTGAACTTACACGCAAAATAAGAGGCATGACAATTTCAATTTTTTCATCTTGTGTCCAAAAACAAATATTTGTATAAAATTCCATTTTTTTAATGATGTTTAATTTACGAAGTAAAATTAAGCATTTATCTTTTGTTTGCACTAGAATATTTATTTTTCTTCTTTTAGGAATCTTTATCAACGCAAACTGCTCATTAGGAAGATCAATTCTTATGAAGTTCTTGTTATAAAATTCAATTGGATTGCCATATATTACTATGCAATACAAATTGCTGATAACTGAAGATATACGCTGTATTATGTATTTTGAGATCTGATTTTCGAGTGTTTGGAATATGGCGTATATCTTTGCTTGTATTTTATTTGGTATTTTATTAGGCATTTTATTATGTTTCACACAAATATACAGCTTTTTATTAGGAACTGTTACGGTAAAATCCACAGACTTTCTCTCTTAAGATTACTATTGCAACTGCGTATAACAACGGCTTTAACGCAATGTTTTGTTTGTAAAATCCAGTCCTTTTAGATATACGAAGTTCTGATAAAAATGTTGGCCACTGACTTATCTAATTCTGTCTTACAAATTTGCAATACTTCCGTATATCAGTACAATATGGATTTTACAGTCGTGACGGTGAAAAAATTGCGTATAACGCACACGGCTTAGTGAAGTCAGAATTCGGGCCTTAAAAATTGAGGTTTAGAATAGAAATAAGGTGATTGGATTTTACGAGTGGCAGTTAAACAAATCAGACATTTAGCTGTGTAGCTTTGTTTATCTCGTAGGTAAGGTCGGCAGTTTCTTTTAAGAAACCATTAGAAATAAAATAGGAAGTCAGCTTGTTGAAGTCTATAAATGAACCCTTAGTGTCTGTTCTTATACTGTTATTAATTTGTCTATATATTGAATTTTCATTATTAGTAGAAGACTGGATTTTACTCTTATCGTTATCCGAGATTCTTATTCTTGTAATTATCCTTGGGAAATCGGAGAATTGCATATTCAAACCTATGTATTCTCTTGATTCTTCTATTGTGCTAAACCTTTTAAATATCGGCTTACCAATACCATTGTAAGGTAATAATACTATTTCAACTTTTTGATTAGCAGAATTATTAAATCCGTTGCTTGTAAACATTAATAAGTAATTAGAGAAAGTTTTGTTTTTGCTGTCTTAAAAGATGCAATGATAAATAGAAAGGAAAAATGTAAAATCCTGTTCAGAAAAGAATGACTGAAATTTTTGTTATTGTATTATGAGGTGCAAAGATAGGGAAAAATAACAAATGCTATTCGTTATCTTCATCATCTAAAAAATCATCCGCAATATCTCTGCACATTTTAATTAGTTTTTGTGCATACCTTTTTTCGCTTTCAGATAACTCATCTATGGATTTTTGTCCAAGAGTATCATAACAATCTTGTAAATCTGCATAGGTGTTTTCAAACCTACAGTAGCTCATGTTTGCCATGTGTGTGTTTATTATTTTTTCAAGTTTTCAATTTCTTCTTCCAATTCTTTTATTTTCAGTTCTGCATTTTCCAACTCATCTTTTATGTTTCCATTCTCATCTTCCAGATTGTCAATCTCTGCTACCAGTTCATTAATAGTTTCCTCTATTACCAAAGAGTTGTTTGCAACATCTTCTGCTTTGCGATAAAGATTTGTGTTATTCATTTTGTTTGTTTTTGTAAGTTAATATACAACTCTGACTTTGGAATGTTACATTTGAAATTAAAGAATTCCTTTGCACATTGTTTCGGCTTTTTTAAATAAATCATCAGCACGCTTTTTTCGTTTTGACTCTTCCCATATATTATATGCAGATTGTTCAGGCTGAACTCCCATATCCATCATGGATAATATATGATTCCATTTATCACCATCGAAAAATTCCGTATTACATTTTTCTGCTGCGTTGTATGCCTCATAAGTAATTTTAATTTTTTTACCTTTTATTTCAGTAATTAAACAATCGTGGCTTTTTGACTTTGCGTGTATTGAATTTCTAAACGCTTTAAAATGTGACATAATTGTTGTTTTGTTTTAGGTTTCTGTAATTACAATACAACTGACTTTTAAAAATGTTACTCTCCCTTATAAATATCAGATTAACTCTTCCAATAATTTAACTACGCTATCCATATCATCTGCATTAGATTTTTCTATGGTATCATCTTCTCTATGACATAAAGCCCATGTTGGACAATATGTGCCATTATTTACCATATCCATTTCTGCTGAAGGTAAAATCCCGAAGCATACTGTATCTATCCCAAATTTAGCAAGTATTACAGAATCATTAAAAGGAACTCTTGTAATGCTTAATTTATCTTTTCTTTTGGAAAACACATCTAAAAACCTGTCAACCAATTCTGAATTATCAAGATAGGGAGACATCCAAAACTTATCTCCTATAGCAGTTAATTCAAGATTGACAACATATTTTACATTTCCAAATTCTGAATTTACAATTTTCTTCCCCAATCTATTTGAGCCTCTTCCGCCAAATTCTTCACAATCAGTCCAAACCACCACTACATTGTTATTAAGTCGCTCACTTAAATATAATTGCTTTAGGTGATTACAAAAAGCAAGTAGTATAGAAACTGAAGCTGAATTATCATTACAATTTTGAGAACTGGTGTTATTTATATCGTGGTGAGCTATTAAGATAACTGTTTCGGCATCATGTCTGTCTATAATAAAAGGAACTTCAATATTTACAAAACCTGCACTATCATGACTTCCACCAAAGAAATCAGTAGTGAATCGGATTTTACTCTTATGTAATTCAGACATCAGAAATGATACTCTTTCTGTTACGGCATTTGTTTTGCCTGGCGAAATGGAATTATGCAAACATTTTACATTACATAGTTTCTTTAAATATGAATGAGCTAAGTGTTTGTATGGATTTTGCGTTTGAGTTGCTATATTTCTCTCTACAACGAAAATAGGTGGGGTGTTAAAATCCTCGTTTTTAGAATGGTTTAATTGAGGGTTTTGTTTTGTAAAAACAGACATTAAAGCCAACCACGCATTTTTTATGTTAAATCCCATGTTAAATCCTTTCACTTTGATTTTTGTTTTATGTTTTGGTAAATCAGAAGTCAGATACAAAGATACAACTTTATTGTAGGATTGTTACTCTGACTTGTGATTTTGAGTTCGGATATCTTGGTAGGATTTTACTATTAATCAATAGTTTCGATAGTTATTCTTACTCTGCGGTTTATGAATTGTTCTATTTCTTCGTGCTTTTTAGTTTCATCCCATGAACAAATACTAATATAAATACCATTGTCTTTATGCGGATCATCACTAACAGAAAAACTTCTAAAATTTCCGTTATCTTGTTTCTCCATTTCCGAATGTTTAAGTTCTGTATTAAATGTGTGTTTTGCTTTTGTCATTTAACTTGAATTTTTTAGTTTTTAAAGTGATAGTGGGGACGCAAGGAATCGAACCTCGGACGTACCGACTTTCAAATCGGCCACTCTACCAAGAAGTGAAAAATATCTTAAAAAGAAAATTTCACTTCACTGAGTTACATCCCCAAATTGTTAATTACAAAACAATATACTTGACTTTTTTTAAAATGTTACACACCGTAAAATCCTTGCCTTATATTTATCTTTCATCTCACCATGAATTCTGTCCAGAATTACACCTTACAAATTTTAAATTCTTGCGTATATCATTGCTGGATTTTACACACCTAAAGATGCATGCGAAGATCATGGTAAACTCATGCATCCTGACTTTAGTTTACATACATCTATAATATTACTATATTCTATAATATATCATGGCATAAAAAAAGAAACCCCTGACTTAGGGGTATATTGATTTATAATATCAACAGGAGGTTTTAATGAAGAAAGAGAAATTGTTGGATTTTACTTATCCTTTTGGCAATTTCAAAGATGGGTCATTAGAAAACAGTATCGGCTTAAAACTTGAAATATCAATATTCTCACCTTCAAACTCAACCATTTCTGGCAAATCTACTGGTAATCCACTTATTTTCCCTACTGTGTTTTTGTAAATTCCAATATCTCCAATTCCAATACTCAAAATAGGATTTATTACATACTGAAAATTATTAATGGTAATAACTTCTAAGTTTTGTGTTGTAGCTTTCATTATTTGTTGTAGTTTATAAGTTGGATTTTGCAATTATTTTTCACAAGTTCTTGACACCTTTTGTTAAAGTCCAATGCGTTCAGTTTTCTTAATTCTTTTGCCGTTTCATTGTCAAACCAAGGTGATATTTCCTTTCCGTCTTTGCTAATTACATTGTAAAGTCCATTAGCTTGTAAAGTTCCTTTATTAAGAACGAATAGTTTTTTTGTTTTCATTTATTGGATTTTACAATTGAATTGCAAAAATGTTACATGACTTCTGTTGCTTTTAAAAAAACCGTTATGTGCAATTTGTTAAGTTGTAATTAAAGATAAACCCTAACTTATTTACAACTATTTGGCAGACTAACTGCTTGGGGCTTTTTAATTCCAGTATTTGTCAGTTTCCTAATTCTGTTTCCTTCCGATTGTGTCTTTTAGGTACTCAAACAAGTTACTAGCTTTCTTGCACATAACAAATATTTAATCTCAAATTTATTCCCAGATTTATTACAAAACAATATACCACAGAATTATCGTAATGTTACAACCATAGCGACAAAACCCCTAATATAACAGATATAACAAGCAACAACAATGCGTAAAATCCTACATCGCTGTTCTCTTTCAGATCGCTTTCTTTTATAACTACAGTAGTATTTCCTTGGTTGTATTGTTTAATAAAACATCTAATAATTTTAGATGATATTGGAATTAACTCCAAAGATTCATCTGTTGAACATATTATTTTCTTACTGCCACTTTTAAAGTCTCCCTGCGAAAAACATTTATAAATTCCATAATTTCCGCCAAACTTTGATTCGTTCTCTACATACCAATCACCTGCATTAATTTGATCATCGGAAAGGATATACAAATGCTGATACCTGTCTCCCATATCTGTCATTGGAGAATAGTAACGGCTGTCAAATAATCCTCCATATTGATTTGTACTTAAAACAAGTGGAGAACGGTTTTTGGTAGGTAAAATAATTAATGTTAAATTTTTACTCACAGAGAATTGTTTTGTGAAATTGTTTTAGGATTTTACTTAATATCAGCATATTCTTGTTCTAAATCGTTCCACTGTTCTTGATCCATTGTTTCCCACTTATTCCTATCTAAACTATCTACGCCATAGATTTCTTTCATTTTTGAGAATTGCACTTCAATTTCTAATTTTCGTTTTATTTGAGGCGTGATAATTGTCGTGTTTTTTGACTGACTTCCTTTTTTGTTTTTTTCATACAAATTGCTACATTTTATTAATATTGTATCTATATTGATAAATATAAAATAAACCAATAAGATTTGTATGACTGGAATTATAAAATAAAAAATCCTCATGTGTTTCCTTGTGATGTTTGTTATAACGAATTTATTTGATAAAGGTTGTAATAAAGGTTTAAGATTTGCACCTTTCCATTGTCTTATCCATAGCAACTTCATATTGTTCCAACTCAAATAATATTTCTTCTAATACATCTTTTTCTAATTCTTCATAAGAGAGAGAAAAACTATCTACTTCTTGTTCATGTGCATACACTATAACCTCAACATCATTGAGATTAAATCTTTCCACTAAAGCACAACTGTCTTGTCCTAAAGTTGCATAAACAGGCGAACTTCCACTTTCCAACTCGGCAGTTGATAATGAACCCTGACTTTGAATTATCTGTTTGATTTTCTTAATAACTGTTTTCTTTTGCATTTGAAATTGGTTTTTATGTTTTGTTAATAGATATACCATACTTCCTACAGAATGTTACATCATTATTACACAAGATTTACTATTAAGAATTTATATTTACCCTCTGAAATATCATCAGTAATGTTAAATATTGTATATTTGAACCGTATCTCTTTTTTATCATAATCAATAAGAATACTATCATCAACAATTTGCCAACCAATTTCCTCTGCATCGTCTATTAAAATACTTTTCAACCCATCTTCATTCATCGCACATTTGCTAAGATTGGCACTATCTCTATGTCCATCAGAGGATAGTAAATAAATGCACTTTTTGCTGTTTTTTCTTAGTAATGAATGTTTCATGGCTCAAATATACAACTCTGAATTCTGAATGTTACAGCAAAATGCCACTTACAAGATTAGCAAGGCAACTGCGTATAATATAACTTTACACATTTTAGCGAATAACGGAGAAAGAATTCTGATGACTGAATTATGGTAACCGAATTCTATTATTTTCTTATATGATTTTGTTCTTTATTCTTGCTATTTTGCAAGACAGTGATTATATTTGTTTAAGTAGGGTTGAGTAAACCCGAATTTACGCTTGCGGAGAACAGCAATGTGGATGACCCTGCTAACCTTGGATTTGAGAAATCAAGTGCAAGGAGCATGCTAAAAAGCAACTGTTCGAAAAGTGCTAAAGACGCAAGTCTGAAGTACATGAAACAAGAAGGCGATATCGTGAGATACGCCAATGTAGATAATGATATTAAGAGCAGAATTCCGCTCTAAATTTCATTGTTTACTAATACTATAACATCGGCTTTAATGCAATGCACGGGTGGCTTATTTAGTAAAATCCAGCTTCTATAGATATACGACAACTGACTTAAAATGTTGGGTAGATTTAGTAATAATTCAGTAATCCAGAATTCAGTCCTACATTTTTATCAGAACTCCGTATATCTAATTGGATTTTACTATAGTCTTTTGCTGCAGTTTTATTGCTGCTAACGGATGTGGATTAACGAAGTTTTATTGACGGGATATTCTGGGGCTATATTCTGGACATAACAACTATATAATAAAAAATCCATTCTCTGATTTTAAATCAAAAAATGGATTCCAAAAAAATAATTATGAATTGGATTTTACAAAGTGGGCCCACCAGGACTTGAACCTGAAACCTACAGGGTATAAGCCTGGTACTCTAACCAATTGAGCTATAGGCCCATAAATTCTTAATCTCAATTTAGTATTGACAATAATTTGTCAGATGAAAATTGATATCCTGTTTTTCCGCAACTCATTTCTTTTCCAAAAACTTTCCTATCACAATCTTCACATGCTTCAGAAATATGTTTTTCAAAAGAATTATACCAACCTAACAAATTACGAGATTCTGAAATGTATTTGTCTTCTGTTTTTCTTTTTGCTGTTTCTGCCATATCTAACCAACGATGAGAATTTTTTGTTTTTCTTTTTACTTTAAGTGCAATTTTTCTCAATTCCTTCTCATATTTTTTTTGGCTTGTCTTACAAGTAGGTTTCCAACTCTTTTATCTTCTGCGGTTAAGTGTAGCATATTAGTTAGATATGATTTTTAAGACAAACTTTTCAAGTGTTTAATATCTTGCGGAGTTCCTGCAAAGTTTATAAACTTAAACCAATTAATTTTTTGTTCATCAGTCATTGGATTATCAAATGGTTCATTCACAATATAATATCTGAAACTGAAACTGCTTATTGCCAATTTATAATCATTTGGTAAATCTTTGAAGTAGTATTCAGTATCATCAACCTCAATGGTAAATACATTGTTGTAAAATCCAGCCATTGTAGATAACCTTTGTTTGCCGTCAATTATTTGGTAAATATCTTTATGGTCATCTTTCGGATCAACGATATTTATTATTGCACAATGCGGAATATGCCTGCCAATAAGTATAGAATTAATGAGTTCTCTTTTTTGAGAAATAGACCAGACAAATCCACGCTGTAGGTTTTTCTTCTTGGTTGGCAAATAAACATCCCAATCAATGTTTTGTTGTAGGAAGTATTTTATCTGACTTGATATTTCGTTTGGGAAAAAGTCAATTTGACTTCTTAATTCTTTTATTGATTTCATTTTATCCTGGTGATTGGATTTTACAATCAAACTTTAAAAATGTTACTTATAGAAAATACACTAATCAACATCATATCCTATGAAGAACTTGTCGTTAATTAACAAGTAATAATATCCATTGCCACAATTTTTAAATTCCTTTGAGAACCATCCTTGGAATTCACCATCCTCAAATGTTTTTAATTCAATACTGCCTTCATATCCGTTAAATCCAAATCTTCTGCTCGTAAAATCCTTTTTATTTTGGACTGCATTAATGAATTCTTGTCCGTTATAGATTTTTTCTGCTATTGACTTTATGCTTATTAATTGTCCGTCTATTCGGTTTCCTGTAGTAATACCACTATCATATAAACCTTTCTTGCCTTCAGAAACCCATTGTTCAAATGTCTTAGGCAAAGATAAGCATTGTTTAATGAAGTTGTTGGTATGAGTTGCTTTTTCGGCTTGTTTTCTGTATTTCTGAATTAGTTTAAAATTTTGAATATCTAAATCTCCTTGAGTTTTTTTACCAACTCTTACTACACGCATTGCCATTTCTTCGGTGAATACATAACCTCGTCTTTTGCAATTCTTTCCGTAATAACATAGTAAATCAATACTTGAGATGAATAATCTTTTCTTTTCCTCTTTACCTCCGTTATTTATTACGGCATAATCAATTTCTCTGTTAATAAGCATTTCAGAAATTGAGGCTACGCTGTAGATAGAGGTTTCGGTTATTGTATTTGTAAACATATTGAGTAGTGTTTTTGTGATACAATATACCTTGACTTCTTAGAAATGTTACAATTACCACCAATTAAAAATGACAGTTTCCGTTGTATAATATTTTTGCCTGTATTTGTTCAGGTGCATTTCCGTTGCTTGTATAAATTGTTGGATATGTTGCGTTCATTAACCAGGTTGGCTCCACCTTAATTCCAACTTTATTTTTAACATATTCCTTTGCAACCTCCACGCTTGATGCCGCAACAACTATTACAATATGTGAAGTTTCGCCACTCATATCTTCGCCTGTGTATTCTGATATGTAAATTTTGTTTTGATTCATACTTCTGTAGGAAATTTAAGTTTTAGATAATGAACAGGAACTTCTCTTAAATCTAAATCATTGGGATAATTGTCGCCAATAATTTCAATCAACGCTTTCAAATTAAAATCTTTATCATTTGGCAATGGAAAATAAACTATCTTACAATCTACTTGCGAACCATCCCTATTAACCATTACAAAAGTGTTTTTCGTGTGTTGTATATGCAAAATCCAGAAATTGAAATACTCATTGAAGCTGAATTTTAATCTGTTCTTAGAATCTTTAATACTCTCCGTATAGCAATGTATCATTGTTTTATATTCCTTGGCACTTTTAATCGAGAATATAAATATTGCAAGTCGTTGGGTGAATTGTTTTATAAATTTTGTAAGCATATAGGAATATACAACTCTGACTTGGAAATGTTACTTACTAATAACTACTTAAATTCAAAGAGGGAGAATTACGCAATTTTTCCATACACCAATCTTGTCTTTTTCTGATATAAGCAAATCAACTCGGTTCTTATGGCGTTTGTTCATCAAATCGTTGACATACCAAATCCCATCGTAAAATCCAGTTCCCTGTATTAAAACTTTGCTGCCATATTTTAATTCCTTTTTTAAATCTCTGCTGACTGCAACCCACCTATGCTTTAAAGGATTTTTCTTATCTATCTTCTTATTAGAAGCTGTTATAAAAGGAGTGGAATCGGTTTGTTTTTCTTCAGGATAATAACAAGTAATGATAACTTGATAGGATTTTACATCATCTCTTAAATCTTTACTTACTGAATTATAACATTCAATATAAGAAATAGGGAGAACTGCAATTATTAAGATTGTAAGGATACAAAAAAGGTATTTCATAGGTTGTTGGTTTTTGTTTATAAGTTATATACAAATATACCACTTTGTTTGTAGATTGTTACTGCAAAACTTAATTTATATTCAGATTTTGTATTATACAATTTAGGATAGGAATTCAAGTATTTGCCTTTTGTGATACCGAAGTTTAAAAACATTCAAAGCGTCAAATAATTCCTTGGTATTTTTAGGATATAACATATAACCCCAATGAAATTGAGACCACTTAATCTCTATGTTGCTTAATGAATATTGATCAACGCTGTCATTGTTAGTAATATTCACATCAATTTCAGCGATCAAATCTTTTTGCAACTTACTTTGGATATTAATATTGTAATCTCTTTTCTTAAAAGATAACATTTGCTCTCCAAACATTGAACATATTTCGCCTTTTCTGTTTGCCATATTGTTGTTTTGCTATTTTGAAGTGTTTATTTAATTAATATAGAGAAAAACTTTATGATTTTATTTTTTATTCGTTCTGTTACTATCTTTTGGTGTCTTCTATCTTCTGCTTTAAAGTTGCTTTTATGAAAAATATGTTCTCCGTTTAGCCAAATCCATACGCCATTTTTCCTTCGTTTAAAAGAATCATTCATAGGAACAATTAAAATACTACCACCACAATTCAAACTAAAAGAATTATCTTCACACATCCAATCTACAACACCTTCCATATCAGCATAAGCACTAATATCAGTTCTTAAGTGATTAGGATTTCTTCTTGACATTTTTACTTTATCTCCTATTTTCATTTTGATTGAATTATAATTTAATATACACATGATTTTTAAAAATGTTACTACTACTTAATGTCATATAAAATAAAACAGAATGAATATATGTTTATCTGCTGACTGGATCTGAGGAGATCGTAAAATCCAGCCTCTATAGATATACGACAGAATTGCTTTTTTGTTAGGCGTAATTTAGATAAGTCAGTATACAGAAATCTGACCCAGAATTCTGCCTTACATTTTTTAAATTCTAGCGTATATCATTGTAGTTAATAAATCAAACTTCAGAAGGAGGTCAACAAACATCTGAAGATGTCTACAGTTTACATACACATTAGAATTAAATGTAATTAATAATGTAATAACATGGAATTAGATAGGCAATGGAAATAAGTCTGGAAATAAGTCAGGGGTGGATTTTACGATAGTGAATTGAAAGAATTAGAGAATAACTTTAAGTCGGTCGTATTCTTTAATCAACTGCTGTGTTTTTTGTTTGTTTTCTTCAGTATCACCAGCAATGTCTGGGTGGCAAGTTCTAATTAGCTTTTTGTATTCTGTCTTTAACTCTTTCATCGTTTGGCATCCAGTAAGTGTTGGAAATTGGCTGTCTGTATTGTTTTTAATCGCTGTGGCAGATAATCTGCGATGAAATGACTGTTTCCATTCCTCTGTATCTCCGAAGCCGTTAGAGGCATCATAGGTTTTATGTTTAATCCTGTCCCACGATGATTTTTTAGCTGACTTAGTTTTGTCTTTTGGTGGCATGTCTTTACTTCAGTTGTTTTTGTTCTTGTGTAAGAGAATCTAAAAGAGGTTGCAACGCTGTTATGTGTTTGCATTTTTTGTATCTAATGTGCCCAAAACATGAACATGAAAATTTTTCTGTTTTCTTATTTTGTGCAATTATATATAACCGATTGCTTGATTCACTCTTAATTTCAAATCTATTTTTCCACTGACTATTATCAGGTAGAATCTGAATATCGCCACTCTGTTGAATTAATTCTAATGCTGTTGACATTGTATTTTGTTGTTTAGTTTTTTTTGATTTCATTGTTGTATGAGATTATACAGCAACTTGCAATAATTGTTACATTAAAAAATATTGACAGTATTTATAATTAAAGATATTATGGATAAAGTAGAGGCATCACAAAATAATAATCAATTTTTAAGCGAGGAAGTTAAAAAACAATGTTATGTGTATTTGCATAAAAAAACAGGAACTAATGATGTCTTTTATATTGGAATGGGTTGGGTAAAAAATCACAAAAGAGCATACGATAAAAAATCCAGAAGTTTATGGTGGAAAAATATTGTTGAAAAATATGGATTTGATGTTGAAATAAAATACGATAACATAGATGTTAATACTGCGTGGAAATATGAAAAAGAATTAATAAAATACTATGGAAGACTTGACTTAGAAACTGGCTGCCTGGTTAATTTGACAGACGGTGGAGACGGAACCGTTAACATATCTAACGAAGCAAAAGAAAAATTAAGATTGTCAAAATTGGGGAAAAACAATCCTAACTTTAATAAACATCCAACAGAAGAAACAAGGCAAAAGATGAGAGATAGAAGCGTTGGAGATAAAAATCCATTTTTTAATAAAACACATACAGAGGAAGCAAGGAAGAAAATGAGTAACAAACAGTCTGGAAACAAAAATCCAAACTTCGGAAGAATATACACAAATGAACAAAAAGAAGCAGCTAGAATTAGAGTTTTAGGCAAAAAAAATCCGATGTTTAATAAAACACATTCGCAAGAAGCTAGGAAAGAAATTAGTTCAAAACTAAGAGAGTATTACAAAGCAAATAAAAGTCCAATGCTTGGTAATCATAACAATCCAATGCTTGGCAAACATCACAGCATAGAAACAATAATTAATATTAGGAAAAACAATCGTCTTAATAAGTCAGTTGCACAAATTGATAAAAACGGAAACATAGTTGGCAACTATATATCCATAAGAGATGCTGGCAGATTAACTTGTATAGCACATCAAAGTATAAATGCATGTGTTAAAGGGAGAAGGAAATCAGCTGGCGGTTTTATGTGGAAATATACCACTGCATTATAAAAATGTTACTTCTTTTTCTTCTTTCCTTTGGCATTGAAATTCAAAACTTGTTTCAAATCATACAACGAAACATTAATTTCTACTCCGTTATCCATTTGCTTAATAAGATGTTTCAGATGAGATAATTCTGTTTTTTCATATTTTAATCTTAAAATTTCTCTGTCGTTAGGAATCTCAATATTGATTGGCTCTATGGATTTTACTATTTTAACAACTTCTAATTCTGATGGTTTGTAAATATTTATAGGAGTGTCATATCCAGCTACATACCATTCAGAAGTATGCAACCTTACATATTCGGCATGTTCGGCAGTTTGAACTTCCCAATTACTATCTGGATAATCGTCTAACCTGTGAATTGTATTTTCTACATTGCTTTCAGTTGAAACCCCTAACATCTTCCCGTTTTTCTTATTTCTTAATCCGAAAGCTATTTGAGTTGATTTTTTTGATTTCATATTGTAAAATACAACTTTGAGGGAGAATTGTTACTTTGTCTTATTCCTCTTGACAACTGTGGTCGCATTCTTTTATATCTAATAGATATGTTATTTGATTTTTCACTTCCTCTTTTCCAGCACTTTTGCCGTTATTAAAACAAATATGTCCGAAACTTTTGTAATCTTCCGCCAGTGTATCTGCAAGTTTTTGAGCTTTTTCTTTAGTATCTGCTCTTAAAATTACGCCAGCAAGGTCTTTTCCAAAAATCATTGTTTTACGACTGTTTAATAAATGATAAATAAAATGAATTTGACGCTCTGGGGAGAATAACAAGAGTTTCTCCGCCACGACTGTTGGCATTTATATCTAATGTTCCGTCTTTTCTTACAAAAGCGGATACATTGTTAAATTTTTCTTCTCCAACCACAAAGCCAATAATGGAATTATTCGGCAATGGTCTTTTACTCATTCCCTCTACTATGTAAGTATTGGTTTCTCCTTGTCCATTAAACTGTTCAAGTTTTTTATTCAAATGTTCGTTTTTACCTTTCAAGACACCGATTTCTGTTTGAGCCCATCTTGGCAATTTATTAAATTGTTCTTCTGTGTAGGAGTTAAGAGTTGTCATTTGATTTTAGTTTTTTGAATTTGTTTTTGTAAAATACCACTGAATTGTTAAAATGTTACTGTTTGTTGTAAAATCCTCAACTACTGTATGTGATATATTCTAAGTCCATAAACATCTACGAATTTTCATTAACCGAATTAACATTTTATCATCTTCTTTCATTTGTTCTTCAGAAGATTCTTCTTTTATAATTCGTTTATTCCACCATTGGTAAAGGAATCTTACCTCATCAACAAATTTCTTGTGAGTTTTATAATTGCAATGGGTATCTACTTTTTCCTTTTCAATACAATCTGTTAATATTTGGAAACAAGCATGAAGCATTATCATATCTCTGTCAATCCAATCTTTAGAAGATGGCAAGCTGTTTATTTTTAATGTTCTCATTTGATTTGTTTTATTTATTACTACGCTTTTTGTAATATCTGTTTTTCATTTCTCACATGTCCGTTCTGAATAATAGTCCAATGTAAAATCATATAACAATTTCCACCAATGTTGTGCATAAAATTGTTTGCTCTTTTTATAGGAAAGATACCTTTTTTAAGGTCTGAATAAAATGTATTTACAACTTCATCTAAAGGTGTCATTAGAGAAGACAAACTGCGTCTCATTACTTGAACTGCATCAATGTATTTTAAAGTGCCGTCCTCTTCATTTACAAATGGTTGAATTTCATTGCCTTGGCTTTGCAAAGCAGGATTGATTTTTTCATCATTTAACATTTCATTTAGTAATTCCATAGTGTTTGATTTTGTTTTGTATTTCTACTTACCTATCAATATACCACCGACTTATAAAAATGTTACCACCTCTTTTTTATTATTAGAATTAAAAAATCATACAGCAATACTACCATTACCAAAATTAATACGATACCGATTACTATTTTCATTATAAAAACTATAACGATAAGGATACCAAATTGTTTTTAAAGTTATCAACATCTGATTTTGTAACTGCTCTATTTTTTAATTCGGAGTAGTAAATAATTTTAACAAGAAAAACATATATGACAAACCAATATCTATCATCTCCATTATTATAACTTTTAATATCATCTTCAATTAGTTCAATGTTTGACATGTTTTTCCTGCCACTTATAAATAATTTTCTTACCCTGAAATTAAACATAAAAATAATCATAGTAATAGGATTTGTCCAACCCAAATAAGCGTCTGGGTGCCTCTTGTGTTTCTTTTTGTAAGCATATTCTTCAAGATTATTAAGCCAGTATTCAGTATCAGATAAGTCAAATTTTTTCCCTCTTTCTAATATCCAAGTGTTAATTGTCCATTTTCTGAATCTCCAAAATGAATATAAATTGGCAAATTGTAATTCCAATTCAAACTTAACAAAATACAAATTCAGAAGTGTGATTTTATAAAAAATCAATTCACGCCACTTATACGCTTTTTTATGATCAAGATATGTTATTAAATTGTGTATGAGATTTATTGTATACATAGGCGATTTTGGTAGCAAATATACAGCAGATTTGTTGGAATGTTACCTTTTAATCACTATGAATATAATGTTCTTGGAAGTCCGAAATGGTCCTTACATTTGTAAAATCCAGCTTCTATAGATATACGCCATAATTCAAAAAATGTAGGACTTAATTTTAAGCCCAGAATTCTGTCTTACAAATTTCTAATTCTATCGTATATCAATGTAGTTAGGATTTTGCCAAAACATGTCTACAGTCGACTCTTTCTACAGTTTACATGTTAACATGTGACTCTTTGTATACTTAGTTTTAAGTTTAAATAAATTTTGAGTATTATGAAATTCAGTAATATGAATGTCGGAACATTAAAAAACCGTTGCATGAATTATTCATAACAACGGTGGCAATTACGGTAATTGGATTCCCTCCTAATAATCAATCAGTCAATCAAATCAATTTTCAAATCCTCAATCATTTCGCCAAAGATTAATTGACCGTTTGCAACAGGAGTATCATAACCAATTTCGCCACGATTAAAACGCTCACATTCGTTAATGATTTTGTCAATAGTGCTTTCTGTAAGAGATGGCAAAACATTGTTTTGTAAATGCCAATTTAGATGCTGTGTTTGTATTTTCATTGTTTTGATTTTCTAAACATACAACTTGACTTTGAAAATGTTACTTCAGAATTAATACTCACTCGGAAGCATAATAATTTTGTTGCCATCTCCACCATCCATACACCAGATAGTAATTTCACTTAAAGGAAAATCAGTAAAATCCAGCTTCTGCTTATACAAAACATTATTGTTCCCGTCTTCTACGACTACATTTCCTTTTGAGTTTTTGGTAGTCAATTTAAAAACCTGCATGGGTTCGGATTTTACTTTCTTAATTGTCTGAACACTGCCGACAATATCCATTAACCAATAACATTGACAACTCTCTGCTAAATGCTTTGCTCCGTCAGTTAATAATACAGTTCTGAATAAGGGAGAGAAACGGTGATACTTTTCTGTTCCAGTAAACTGTGCTAATTCGTTTTGTAGTTTAGTAGGATTGATTGTCATAATGTTTTGGATTTTGTAATTCAATATATCAGACTTCTGTTGGAATGTTACTTTGTGTTTTGAAACTCCAGTTCTAAATAACCTCAAGCCATTCTTGTCCTAAATAATCAATTGACCCGTCTTTATATTGAATCATAACTAACTCTTCTGTATCTGAAGGTTCTGTCATAACAGTAGCGGTATCACTTGCTCCATCAGGAGATGCTTCATCATTCAAGTATGCTTCGCTAACTCTTACCTTAATTCCTTCTTTAAATTTTTTGGCTTTGACTTTCATGGTATTGTGATTTTGTTTTTATTACTGATTTCTGAATTTAAATTACAATACAACTCTTATTTATAAATGTTACTCTGACTTCATTATGACTTTACAGAATCCATCAGTTAGATGCAAAATCCAAAGTCAGCCGACTGTTTTGACGCAGCTCCAGTCAGCCGTCACCTGTAAAATCCTATGTATAATGATATACGACAATTGCACTTATTTGTAGGCTGAATTATAAATAAATCTGAAGGTAAAATCCAGTTATGAATCCACCTTACATTTCTTTCAGAACACCGTATATCAATACAGTTAGGATTTTACGACCCCTCAGATCATCCGGGGATCATCGAAAGATCATCTAGTTATTTTCAGATCACATTTTTTCTTGGTTTTTGTATTACACATTTTAGTAATATTAAGAAAGGGGCATAAAAAAAGCAAATACCAAAATACAGTATCTGCCTTTCTGATTTCTAGTTTAGGATTTTACTGTGCCTTAGAATACAGCCATTCAAATAAAGAAACAGGACTTTCAAAAACCCCTACTGCTCTTGCAATGTCAAGGTTTAAATGTTTTTCGGATAACTGCCAAAGTGTAACTCCATTCTTTGTAATACACATTGACCTGATTTTCTCCCATTTTACAATACAATATAACCGCTTGTTCCTCATATTAACATAATCACGCAAATCGGTTCTTTGCCTTACATCTAATTTTCTTAAGGAATCTTTTTCGGAAAGCAGATTTTGGTAGTTTGTTTTTATTTCAGTTGTCATATTGAAATTATAAGAAAGTTAAAATGTTTTTGCTCCTTTCATTTCTGCAATTTTTCTATCGTTTTCATTATACCATAGTTCGCAGATAACGCTTTTTTCTGTCCAATGAACACTTGCAACTTCTAATCTAATAGGCAATTTTTGTGTTTGGTAATGCGAAACAAATACTTCTACAATATAAACAAAGTCGCCAGTTCTTGGTGGAGTAGTAAAATCCTCTGGGAAACAATTTCTTTTATAAGCGTCAATGTTTGTTCTGAATACTATTTTCATTTAATTGTTTTTTGTAAGTTAATATACCCCAGACTTATTAAAATGTTACTATTTCCAATATAGTCCAGCTGAATGATGAATTCCAACTTCTCTATTTCTTATTCTGTTTATTCTTTCACGCTCTGCATCCATTTTCTCAAAATATAATTCTGTTCTTAGTTTGTTGCCAAGTTGTTTTGCGGTAAGCCATTGTTTTTTCATACTGTGTTATGTTTTTTACAATTCAATATACCAGACTTCTGTTAGAATGTTACGCAGAAGTCATAGAGGGAGAATTAATGTAGTGAGTTAATGTATAATTGTTTTTATTAACTGCTAAGTGTCAATATGTAAATGATAATGATTTATGATTATAAACATTCCAAAAGCAAAGCCAATTACAGCATTTATCCAATGAAGCACTAAATATGCAAAACTAAATCTAGTTAGTCTAGAAATAGGTGTAATAATTAAAAAATTGAACAATAATAACAAGACAAACAAAACCCATTGACCTGTGAATAAACCAACAAATGACCACAATAAAAGTAACATTCTGGGCAACTTATTATAAATTTGATTTTAAATTCAGGAGAATATTCACTCCACTTTTTTCCTTTGTGCAATTCTGACATTTCTGTAAATTGCTTTACATCAGCAACTTGTTTTTTTGGTGAAAAAATCCAACACATCTCCCTGTAAATAAAATATAATGTGAAAAAATAAAATAAATGTGTCATAGGTTTGTTGGTTTTAGGTTTTGGTTTACAAATATACCTGACTTTTGTTAAAATGTTACCGTTTAAGTCAGAGGGAGAGTTGAAAGGTTGTCATATATTTCATCTTCAGAAACACTATCAAATAGGATTTTACATTCTTCGTTATTAAGAAACTTATGCAATTCAATAACATTATCAAACACTCGGTAATGTTCTCCCTTGTAATTATAAACATAGACAATTTTACTTTCTTGAATAAGATTAATAATCTTAGTGTGTTCTAATATAACAGTATTTATTGTTATATTATTTCTTAGATAGTTTGTAAAAACCTCGCCTATAATAAATGTTCGTTTTTTTTCAATAGTTGTAGTCATAATAAAATGTATTGTTTGATTAATTTAGTTCTTAGTTCAATTCAATAATATCACCGTTTGCTTTAATGTCTCCGCTTACATTCTCTACTAAGAAATTCCTATACTTTGAAGTTCGTAGTTTCTTTTCAATATCTTTTTTTGCTAATGTCTTGGCAGAGGATTTTACTTCTTTATACTCTCCCTTTTCAATGATTATTGTCCTTACGGCAGTCCCAAATATGTAAAGTTTTTGTTTTTCAACATGGTATTTCACGCCTGTAGTAATAGTAATGTATGCTTCTTTTTGTCCAACTGAATGAGCATCGTTATTATCTTGATTGAGTGAATTTTGCACTGATTGTTTTTTCTCTAACATAGCCAAATCAAAATCCGCTTTACTGTATTTTTCATTTGCTTCATATACGATTTCATTTGAATTTAATGTTTCCAAATCCTCTTTACATGCACTTTCATACGAAGTTCCGATATTAATTAATCTTTTAGCCAATTCATTCTTCTGATTAGTATAAGGAAACGCAACGAATTTTACACCTTTGGTTTCTTTGAAAACTGAAATTAATTTTTGAATGTTGATTGACATAGTTTGTTGTTTTTAGTTTTTAAGTTATAATCTCTGCAATATACATTTGATTTCGTAAAATGTTACCTCGTTGCTGTCTGAAAAACTTTGGCAATTCATATTAGTTTTTGCCGTTGTATTTTGTATTGTATTTGTCTAAACACTTGACCAATAAGTTATATAACTTATTAAGAACAAAATAATATTATAAGATAGTGAACACTGAATTCTGAGTGAACTATATAGAAAGACAAATATACAACTATTATAACGAAAAGTTACTGAAAAGGTTGCTGAATTACAGAAAACCCAAACTAAATACTCGATAATATACCCACCTTGGATATACGCAAGAATTAGAAAAATGTAAGACAAAATTCAGAGTTCAAAATTCTGTCCAGAATTACACCTTACAAAAAAGTCAGAACTTCGTATATCCATATTGTATTGAAATTCTGTAGATAACCCGCAGGCCCGGCAACACTCCGCCTCTGTGAATTCTGGATTTTACAACGCCTATTTATTATAGCAATTTAAAGCAAGTAACATTTTAGCAAGTTTCTTGTATTATAACACACAAAACACTATAACAATGGAAAAAGATAACAGATTACAATTAGGAGTTCCTAGTGGAAATAATCCAAATCACATAGTAAGAAAAGAGAGGGGAAGTTTTGATGAGTATTTCAGAGAACTGATGCTACAAAAAGAAAAGAATAAAGCTAAAGAGAATACCAAAGAAAAAAAACAATCAACGGCTGTAAAATCCAAAACAAAACCTAATAACTCCAACGGCATTAATAAGTCAGACGCATTGTAACATTTCTCAAATCAGAGTTGTATATTTACAAAATCAGTTATAAAATAAATACAAAAATATGGGAATTTATATGTATCCAATCATAATCAGAAGAGAACCGCAAATGGTTTCGAATAACAAAGAATTTGAATTAGGATATGATTCAACTTTAACATTATTACAACTTCGTGATTTTGGCGTAACCGATGATAAATCATTCCAAATTATAGAAGAAGAAAATACACAGAAATATATTTTATATGTCTATGGTAAAAGATTAGAAACGCAAGAAGAAGTTAATGAAAGAGTTATAAAAGAAGAATCTTATATGGAAAATTATACCAAATTTCAAGCTAATAACCCAAAACGAGTAAGAAGCAGGTAACATTTTAATAGAAGTCTGGTATATTATTTCACAAAATCTAAAATAACTCCAAATGACAATAACACAAATCAAAGTAGCAATGATAAGAGTTCCTGGTTATCCAGTTGGAAAACCTGCACCGCTTTATCTAAATTGTCCTTGTGGAGCAAAACCCTCAACAGATATTATACATAAACATACTGTCACTTGCTCTTGCGGTAAAGTTTATACATATAACGGAGTAGTTATTGATTAACCTTAAAAACGCCAACAAAATGACACCAAAAGATAAAGCAGATGAATTGATTATGAAATTTAGTCAATTTTCAGTTGGAATGACAACTTGTTATTTGTCAGACAAAGAAGCAAAGAAATGCTCAATTATAGCAGTAGAGGAAATTCTCAAAGCTGTGCAAAAAAATAAATTAAGGAAGTTTTGGGAAGATGTTATTGCCATTCTAGTTGCAAGATAAAATGTAACATTCCAACAAGTCGGTTGTATATTGAGTAGTAAGACAAACAAATTCATTAACCCTTAAAACCCTTAAACAATGGTAAACGCAATCGTGGTATTCATTATGTTTCTCGGAATTGTAGCAATGACACCTATTATTCCTTATTTCCTTAAAGTAATTGGCAAAGCTAAAAAAGCACCAAAGTCAAATTACAATCCTAAGTTGAGTTATTCGCAAAACTTGTATGTGGCTATGAACAAAAGCAACATAGCAAGGAAAACAGCAAAAGCATAACAAAAGTACAACTAATTTTAAAATCCAACACAATGAACACACATAAACCACCCTAGCTAAGTAAAATTAACTAATAACAAATAAAAATATAACATTTAGAACTCACTTTTAAAATAAAACGCCTGGCTTAATCAGTCAGGCGTTTTCGTGTTCGCAATTTCATATTGTTGAATTCAGTAATGTGAATTTTTTAAGAATTTCTTAAGTTTAAAATCTGAAGAACAGACTTCTATAGAACTCTTCAGAATCCTTCTACAGAATCCTCCTTCTGGTAAAATCCATCCATATTAGATATACGGAAAACTGACTTTTTTGTAAGACCAAATCACAACAAATCTGCCTTACATTTTTGTAAGAACTTCGTATATCTATTAATATAGGATTTTACAGGTGACGGTAGATGCATGCTTCTTGTTAGATGTATGTTAATATAGAGGGAGAGTTAAAGTCATGTAGGGAGAATTGACTATTGCATTTAAGCTGGATTTTACTTATCTTTGTTGTATTCAGAATTCAAATCTAAAACAAAACACAACTAAAACTATGGAAACAACGGAACCGAAAACAAGCAACACCGAAGCTGTTATGCAAACGGCAACTAATGTCTTACAAAATCAGACACCAATCCTAATGCAAAATTCACTAATCAGCTTAAAGAGTGAATTGTCTAATCAATGGAAGTTATCCAAATCCAAAAGAGATAACAAAAGGATTGCAGAATTAAAGAAATTAATTTCTTCCGAAAAGAGTATATTGAGGTTTAAGACAGTTCGTAAAATCCAAAAGACATCGGTAGAGTTAAATACTAAAAACCAAAGAGACAAATCAGCTTTGAAAAAGAAACGAAAAAACAAATTAATGACTGGTGATTACAGACAAAGAAGAAGTGATAATGCAAAACATAAAACGACAGGCAATTATACTCCCAATTCTAAATACCAAGTCAGTATGAAAGAAAAAAAGGAAAAGAAAAAACAAGAAAAAAAGATTTTAAAATTTAAAGGTTTCAGAATTTATAGTGATAAAAACTTGTTTGCAGAGCAACAAAGTAAATCGGCTAAAAAGGTTAAGGGAAATTAGGAAAGTTAGATACAAGCCAAATACACCAAATCATTTTATTTGTGACTCCTGAACTTAAGTCAGCCTCCTGAGTTGCATATAAAACACCACTTCTATAGATATACGGCAGAATTCATTTTTTGTAAGACAGAATTCTGGGTGAATTTATTTAATTTTGACAACTAAAAATTCTGACCTACATTTTTAGTCAGTTGTCGTATATCTAAAAGGAACTGGATTTTACAACTAAAGATTCTTCAGAGATCCAGCAGATCTATTAAATTAACTTCTGTAGTTAAAAGCAATTCAGTATAAACTATTTATTATATGACATTTTGGCTACTTTCTAAAACTGTAACACTTATAGAAGTCAGTTGTATATTTGTAAAAGCAATCAAAATGAAAAACACCAAATACATTTACTATGACATTATTACAGCTTTTATTTATCTGTTATTCCTAATTCCTATTGCTTATTACTTAGTGTGGTATATTCAATCTTAAAAAGAATAAAAATGAATAATAAAATACACAAAACAATAGACAAATCCGATTTCTTCGCTTTCCTTAATACTCAAAATATTATTAAGCTAAATAACAGCACTACTGAAAAGGTGGTAAGTGAATATTTAGGATTTCACAATCAACATATTGAAAATTACAGTCATAACGACTTTTCTTTATTACTTTGGGAGTATGAGAAGAAAAACATATTTGTTTATAACTGATAATAACCGTAACATTCTAACAAATCAGAGGTATATTAAATTAACAAACCAATTACACGATGAAAAACTTAATTCTTAATGTAGTTCAAAACTCAACTACAATATTACTATCAAATAGCATTGGATTTTACCAATCACTCTTTTTAACAAGTACTGTTATCGTAATCCTATCCTCAATAGGTATTATCATTAACTCACATATAAGAAAAATCACTCAAAAAAGAGATAGAGAAAAACTGGAACTAATTAGAGAATTGAAATCAATATCTAACCGAATTTCTGTATAAAATTAAAACTAAAAACCAAACAAACACAATGAAAACATATTCCATATACGCCACAGAAGAAACGCAAACTTACGAAGAATACAGAGCAGAAAAACATAACAAATACACCAAAAAAGTAGAAGAACTGCTATCAAATGTAAAATCCTTGTCTTTAAATGATAATGACAAAAGACAACTTATTAAAGACATAGCTACTATGTTTATTAAGGAGTTGTAAAATCCTAAAACAAAATGAGGAATTCAAAAAACGCCACAAGGGGAGAAACGGAAATTGTATATAATGGCATATTAATAACCAAGTTATTTCCAAGTGGATATTATGAATTTTACTCCCATAGTCAGGGAAGGTTTTTAAAGTTTGACAGTTTGATTATTGCTAAATCACAAATTGATGGTGAAAACAATCTACAAAGAATTGAAATGAGTAGAAAATCGTAACACTTACAAATCTCTTTGCTTTAAAAGCACACCAAACAAGGTGTGCTTTTGCATTATATACATCTAACTTACAAAATTCAAACGCCATACGACAAGTCGTTGAGGTTGATAGCTGGCAGCAGTCAGTAAAATCCTATACTTATTAGATATACGCAGACTTTTGTTTTTTGTAAGCTGAATTCTGGATAAAGTCAGAGGTCAGAATTCTATCCAGAATTCTGTCTTACATTTTAATACAATTACCGTATATCATTATACTTATAAAATCTACCATATGACCCTGAAGCATCAGTTAATGCACTTTAGGCAGAGCTGCGTGAACGGCAAGGATGCTGGATTTTACTTCCTATTATGATAGCGTATTTAAGGCATAAGTCAGAAGCATAAGTTAAGGCGACTAAATTAAGGGCGTTAATTAATAGCAGGGATGCTGGATTTAACCCCTTAAATAAAACTCGTATATTTATAGTTGTTAATTTAACACCCTTAAATAAGATATGTCGTATCAAAAATTAACCCCCTATGTTGCCACCTGTATACATGGAGCGGATCCTCTCACATTTTTTGCCCCAGATTTTGAGTTGTAAAATCCTCAACTACTGTATTTATCACAAAGATACAATGTGGTGGTAAATAAAAGTAAAATCCAGCGTTCCCACTATATACATTTGTTATTGCATTTATTACACGGATTGTTATAACGATTTAGCAAGTTTTTAATAGGAGTGAGGGGTATAAAAAAATTTTGGCCCAGAATTCTGTATAGGAATTTCAACTACAGAATTTTTGGACTGTATTTATAGCTTACTTATGACAACAGAATCAAACAGACTTAGAGGGTTTATATCA
>Ga0209518_1000320_pt1 | contig 63362 bp, 84 predicted proteins | sample RifGroB1_FD_183993 | JGI IMG/M metagenome (GOLD analysis project Ga0209518, IMG submission 183993) | Groundwater microbial communities from Rifle, Colorado, USA - Groundwater B1 (SPAdes) (version 2) | ecosystem: Environmental > Aquatic > Deep subsurface > Groundwater | place: Rifle, Colorado... | reverse complement strand
ACCCTTTTTAACAGGCGGCTTTCCTTTGATCGGCTTTCCCTTCGGCATCTTCATCATGGTATGTCTCCTTTCTGGGTTGGGGTGCAAAATACATTAAAATACGCAGTTATTCAATGACAGACTTGCCCTATGTCAGTTACGCTCTTTCCATTCTTTACCAAGACGTTTCATTGCCGCGCCGTGTGACCCTTCTTCTTTCATATATTGGCTCATTTTTGAGCCTACAAACTCCCGCCAAGTGGACACTGGCTGTTTAGCAGTAACCGATGCCGATTTAAGCAAGTTAAAGCTAGACTGGTTGCGGGCTGGCGCGTCTAGGTTCCCACTGTTAATCCCCGCCATGCGCTGAACCACTGGCCCCGGCTGTACAATGCCACCTTGATTGACACCCATGTCTGAGCGTCTGACCACTGGCCCCGGCTGAGTGATGCCACCCGTGTTAACCTTACCGGCCATAGGATTGACCACGCTTTGCGGCGCTTGCGGTGTAGGTGCTTGCATCTCGGCCCTTTGCTTTGGCGTGTACATCTTCCCAGCGCGGTCGAACATCTTGCCAACAATCTTGTTAGGATCGTTCAGCCGCTTGTAAAAGTTGGCAATGACCTTTGATGCAATGCCGGTTCCAACAGTCGCAGGGTTCATGCTGATAAGGCCGCTAACAACCTGCCCACCGCTGAACACATCCGAAAAGTCAAGCAGCCCCTTTGGGTTTTTCCTAGCGTCAACAATGGCGCGGCGAGAAACATCTTTCTCTATAGTCTTGAGTGCGCCGTATTGATTTTTCAACGCTTGGTATCCCGGCCCCGTGGCTTTCTCTATGGAAGCGTCAAGCCCTTTCCGTAGGTTGTTGACCACCAAAGAATCAATGTAAGCGCGAGAAGCTGTGTCATAAGAGGGGTTTTTGTTGAACGCTTCCAAACTCTGGTTGTACATCGCTATCGCTTCTTGGGCCTCCTGAGCCGTGAACGTGTTAGCCCTGCGCGAGGTGACACCATCCGTTACAGCATTGCCGCCGCTAAACGCCTCTGCTCGTTTTCTGGCATATGCCGCAACGTCTGGAGCAGCTTTTTGCAAGGCGCGGTTGTTGGCTACCGTCATCAATTCTGCCGGTATGGGGGAAAGATCCACAACTGCCCCAGCTTCGCCGGATTGCACCGCCATTTGGTTATATTGCTCGTAGACGTTGCGCTTAGATTGGTCAATGGCTTGGCTAAACTGCCTCAAGTTCTTGGGTAACCCCGGCTGTACTTCCCCAAATTCATCGGTCAACTTCAACGCGCCTTGAGCGTGGTTATCTATGATAGTTTTAACCGCTTGCTGTGCTCTCTTGTGGTACTGCGTGGACTGCGCAAACGTGCGGTTGCCCTCGATGCCGGGGCGTATGCCTTTGTTTATGCCGGTGTCTATAACACCTTCCAAAGTTGACCCTTTGGGTTTTGGAAGCGCCTTAACACCACTCCCCAGCGCCTTGAGAGTAGGCGCAACAGCAAGCGCACTCCCCGCAGGGTCGGTGAGCCACGCCTCCTTAGCACGGTCTGCGCCCATCAAGCCGGTGGGGGCCGTCATTGCCTCTGCAAGTCCCCGCACCGTCTGCCCCGCGTTGCGCTCCATCTGTGGCCCCGGCAAGCCCTGCGGCTGCAAAGAGGACAGCGACCTTACAAGCGGGTCTGTCTGCCCCTTGATGCCCTCATAGACGCCCTTAACCATCTTCGGGCCGAGCTGGGTTATCGACTGCGGCAGAACGCGGCCCATGAAGTCGCCCACTCCGTCCGCTGCGGGAATCTGCACGTTGGGGTTAAACGCTTGGTTGGCTACATCCTTCACCCGCGTCTCTAGTTCCCCTGTCCCTTGCACAAACTCCCGCCGCTTGCGCTCTATCTCCGATCTGTCGGTCACGCGGTTGTCGTAGGAGGGGGTGCCGGTTGCCGCGTATGCCTCCCACGGCTTTTTGGGGGCTGTGTCAGCGTATTTTTCCCAAGGCCCGCCCATTAGCGTTTCACCTTCATCCAGTTGGCTTTATCGGCTGGGTTGCCACCTTTAAACCTGTAACCATCAACCACTGAGCCGGGTTTAGGGCCAGATGGTGAGGCAGGAGGGGGAGACGCCTTAGCCTTTGTTGGTGTATAACCGTATGCGGTTTCAAACGCGCTCACAGCTTCGGGGTGGTTCTTTCTATTGGCTTCAAGGTAAGAGTCCACATGCTGCTTGTACTTTTTCTCGCTGCGGTCAAGGTAGTTGATGACGGATTGCGGGTTGGTGTTGGCCGCAATAGTCCCCTGCTCAAACCGCTTGAACTCTGGCTCCATAACTGCCGCGCCAGACCGCTCTTTGAGGATGATGTTGCGGGCGTCAAAGTACTGTGTCCACCAATCAACAGCCGCCTGATTGTTGCCAAAAATCTTGTTGAGGTTGATCTGAAACTCCCCGATATTCTTAAACGCCGTCTTTGGCATATACTCAGGCTTGAAGCCGGTTTTGAGGGTTGACCAATCATTGTAGATTTCCAGTTTTTGCGAAAGCTTGTCCTGTATGCCGGTTGGCAAGTCCCGCTCCTTCTTCTCCCCTGTGGTCACTTTGACGGTCGTGCTGTTATCCTGCAACACCGGCCTAACCTGCCCCCGGCTGCTTTTCTGCACCATCGCCTTTTTCCCGCCCACGGTCATGAGTTCTGGCGTGCCCCACGTTTCGGGCTGTTCCTTTGGCGTGGTGTCCACAATCTTAATGCTGCCGTCTGCGTCGTGGTATACGGCGCGGTTGGGGATGATCTGCCCGTTAACCTCAAGCGGCATGAAGGTCGCCCCTTCACGGTCTTGAATGTCCTCTGGATTGATCCCCGCCGTCTGGTTGGGGAACATGCGCTGTATCTGCGGCCAAAGCTGCTTCATGGCGGCGGGGTTTTTTGTGTAGGGCTTGACGGTTTCAAAAAACTGCTTCCCTTGGTCGAGTTCCTGCTTTGCCTTGTAATACCCTTGCAAATCTCCCTTGGCCTGGAGCTGTGCTACAGCATCATCGACGCTGAACATTTTGACAGCATCATCAATCCTGCCCTGCGATAGCGCATATTCCGCCCCCGCCTGCGCTCGGGTCTGTCCCGGTGTGGTCGTGGTCTGCACCCTGCCGTCACGGTAAGCGGCCACTATGGGGGAAGATTGAACCTGCGCCAATTGAAACTGCTGGGGCTGCGCTTGTCCCGCCAACATGGACAGACCGAGACGCGGGCTTTCAGGAATCACGCTTGTGGTGGACACCGGCCCCTTGGGGTTAGACATTGCCCCCTGCAAACCGGTCTGGTAGTCGTCCTCGCGCTGAAGCTGCTTGTATTGCAGATCGGCAAGGCGGTTGCCCCGCTCCTGCTGCTGCGCTTGCGCTTGCATTTGCCGATTTTGCATAAGAATGTTAGCAAGACGGTCAAATCCTCTGTCTAGTGCTGTCATCTAGGCGTCCCCCCATAAGCTGCGCCAGCCGATGCCGCGCCCAGCCCTATTGCCAGTGGCGAATAGTCGGTATACAGACCGCCCCTTGCCGTGTACAGGTTGCCAAGGGAGTTTGCTGCGTTGGTGTTGACCCCTGCAATCTGGCCCGCCGCGTTATTACCGGATGCCGCAACGTTGCTGTTAGTACCGCTGCCAAAGCCTGCGAGAGTGGCGAGGCGATTGACGCCTCTGTCATACTCGTTCCCGGCGAAGTCGGCTTTTGCCTGCATCCCGTAGGTGCTGTTGTTTCTGCCGAGAGAACGCAACGACCTATCAAGCTGCTTGTTCCGCCACTGAAAACCGGGATCTTCTTGCAGGTTGAATTGCGCGGTCATCTGCGGCGGCTTGTCAGTGTACGATCCATCAGGGGCGCGGTACAGTTGTAGCGTTGGCCGCGTCCCTTGTGCAGAAGGGTTCCGCAGATTGGCAAACACGCTCCCGCTTTGGGCTGGCCTGTCACCGTACACGCTCGACATAGCGGCGGCGTAGTCGGGATCAAAAGATGTAATTCGCTGATAGCGAGGGTCGGAATACTCGACCGGCCCGCCCAGGATAGCAGACTGGTACATAGGCAGAGCCGAGAGCGAGGGGGTAATGAACGGCATCTGGTCTTGCCGACCTGTGCTGTACATGTCCCGGATGGTCTGGTTAGACGCACCGGCCATTTCCTTTTGAGCATCAATTGCGTTCTGGTTTTGCTCCAGCGCATCGTCTTTACCGGACAGCCCTAGAAAACTGTCAATCGCGTCAAAAAGCCCCATGTGTCACCTCTATTTGGTCAATATCTGTCTGCTGCCCACAGTATCCAGCTCATAGTGAAAGTGCAAAGCCCTTAAAACGGGGTCAACGGAGGGGGCCGTGCCGGTGCTTGCTACGCGCTTGATCCTTGCCCCTACAAGCCGCGCAATGGCTACAACGGTAAATGTGGTTATGTCCGTCCGCTGAACCGTGTTAACATCGCTGTTTGCCGGAATGACCGCCTCAATGCTTGCTGTGACGGTTGCAGGAAGCGCCCCGCTTCCAGGCTCGACATCGTATTCCAATTCCCATCCAACCGTTCTATCTGAAGCGTCATTGCTTCTACTTAGCCAGTGGATGTGGAATGTCGCTGTAGACCCTACCTTCGAATCGTGCTCCTGCTCTTGAGGGTCGAAATCGTGGACATCGTTAACAGCAAAGGCGTAGCCCCGAAGGTTGCCGTTGTATGTGACAAGCGTGGGATTCCCCGCTCCGGTGGTTTTTGGCGGGGCCATCGGAAACATCACGTCTTTCCAGACCGTAGCCGCACCGTTGAAAACAGCAGTCCCGTCTGCTTCAAAAGTTGTGTTGTCAGTTTCCGTGCCAAGAATCAGTGGTGTTACAGCCCTCTGACCTGCCCTCCCGGCCAATAACAGATATTGAGTGTGGTCGTCATCCTCAAGACCGTCCAACATGGCATGGTCGGTGCCGTGTGGGTTGCCATTGGTAATTTCGACGTGATCCTGCCAAACCTTTCCATCGGCGTTGGAAATGTGCTTGTTCTGAGTGGTATCGGTGCCGGAACTCCATCCGAGGATACTTTGCAACATGGCATGGGTGCGGTTTTCTATGTCCGACAGTTTTGAACTGCCTTTGTTGATGATCCCCCATGCTATGCCACCTGAAAAAGACAGCACCCTCTGCACCTGTTGCAGCCACCGTTCCCACTGAGAAGACATGCCGCCGCGTGAGTCGATTAACGGCTCTCTGGGTACGGGCGGCAGCGTAGTTTGGGGGTTCTCTCCAGCCATTTACGCCTCTTTGGTCAAGGGCTTTGCAACCATTGCATCCATCTCCGCGTGGACGGGGGCTATTATCTTGCCAGCCAATTCCCGCAAAAACGCCGCTGCACCGTCAATGGTCATCCCTTCTCCAATAAGCATGTCAATTATCTTGTCTGCAATTACTTCCTGTCCCATGACTGCCTCCCTAGTTGCTCTGCCCCTCAAATTCTTCAGTCACGCCGTTTAGCACGAATCCCGCCTTACCTCTCCGCACGTCATAGCGGTAGCAGTTGCACCGCTTCTGCCGGTGGACAGCGCCCCATGTGATATGTCCTGTCCTCACTGCTGCGCGGAATATCTCGCCAGCGTCGGAAAGGTCGGAGTAAATGAACTCGCTTTGGCGGCTGCGGTATAGACCGTTCTGCCTAGTGACCGGAAACGTACCGTACTGCCCTGTTAGCCCTAAGTTGATAGTGCGCCCCGGCTTCCACTCCTTCTTGCCGTTGTCGCGCCACCTGTGGACGAATACGGGCTCTTCTGCCGTCTCGCTCGGCTCTACCAGTTTGTAAATCTTGCCGTCACGCCCACCAATCAGCCGCAAACCCCACGGCTCAGCGTAGGTAAAGGAATTGCCACGGTATGCGCCATAAACGCCATTGGTTGCATCCCATTTGCCAAGGATGATCCAGGCTTTGGTTTGCAGATGGTAGAAAAGGGTGATCGTCTCGTAAAACTGTTCATCCACCACGGCGTTAGTGGTCGGGAAAGTGATTGCATAGCCGTTCTGCCCCCGAAAGGCCATGATGAAGCCGAAAGCATCGTCTACCCGCTCAAACGCCTCTATCGGGATGTCCACCGGGAAGGAAACAATTTGGGGAGATCCGCCACCCTTGAGCTGCACAACCTTACGCGCACCGGCCACAACCGAAATGTAATAGATGTTTTCACCGTCAAACGCACATGAACCAGCGGCGGGAGTACCAAACTGCTGGCTTGCATTCTTGTTGACTGAAAACGGGACAGTGCCATCGATGTATGACACCTCTACCGTCTGAGCGCCGATGTTGTAAATCTGCTCATACGCGACGATCAAGGCTTGCAAGGCGTCGGGCCGGGACTCGTTGTTGTAGACCTCCCACGTAGCGTAGCTGTTGTCTTTGTCATCGCTGTAGTGCGTGTCACCGGCAACCGCGCCCAAAGCATCGTCACCCTTTGCCATGAGATACCCGCCGATATACGCTAGGCTTGTCACGTTCACAGGGGAAGTCGCACCTAAATCTGCTGCCGTGAGGCCGGTAATCTTGTGTATCTTAGAGTTAGCGGCAAAGAACACGTTATCGCCATTCTCCGCAAAAGTTGGTATCGCATCAGCGTCAAACGTAGCGCCAGTTATCTCCTCCAGTGCGGCATCGGGTGCAGTCTGCTGCCAGATCCTGCCAGCGGCTACCACGAACAGCCGAGTGTGATTCGTGCAGAAAAAAGCCCACGTCTTCGCCCCACCTTCACCGGTATCTGCGTACAGTTCATGCCCCGGCACAGTGCGGAAAGCCCCGCCGCGATCAAGATAGCCGTTGATGAAGGATATGGCGCTGCCGTCTTTGGCCGTGGTATCGTCAACGTCAAGCGTGACGCCCTTGCCTATGGGAAGGGGGCGGATGGTCATATTCACACCACCATGCAAGAGGTCGCGCGCTGCCCCTTGGTGTAAGCTGAGTTGGCAACGAGGTATTTCTTTTCTGCGATGATAAACTGCCGCTCCAGATCCTGCCGTGTCCTGGCATCCATGCCCGACTTGAACCCGTAGCGGTGAGCAAGACCGAATGTTAGCATCTCGATTGCCGAAGAAGGGAAATCAAAGGTCTGTTCCGGTTCGTCAATGTCCTGGTACTGCCGCACCTTGCCGTAAACCACCTCATAAACAGCATCCGGCACAGGGTGCAGGTAAAGTACTCCCGCCTGTTTATCGTGGTAGAAGTGCGACGGCCTGCCCTGCGCGGCCTTGTCCACCTTGGCATCGTATTGCTGCTTGGTGATAGGCGACACCACAGAATCACCACCCGCCGTGTTGACCGTCATGCCGTCAACCCCTAGCGCGTCCGTGGCATAGCTGCCGGTGCCTGCGGCGGTGTCAAAGGTGGTCCGCACTATGACGTTAACATCGGTCTTGTTGGCGTTAAGCGCCTTGATGAGCGTGTTGAGACTGCGCCCCGCCGATGCAAACACAGCGGGGTCGTTCTCGCCGTACACGTCCGAGCCGCACATCTCCAGCGCGTCTTGGATAACCTGCGCCCGGTTGGGCGCGTATGCCGTGGTTCCACTGGTGGTCATTCGCTTTTAGCCGGACGCCCCGGCCCCCTTTTGGGTTCCTCCACGAAAACCTCGCCCGCCTCATAGTGCGGGTGCAGTTTGGTCTGGTATTCAGCCTGGTGCGCGGGGATAGCAAAGAACTGCCGCCCGTCCTCGTCGCGCTGCACAGGTTCGCCAGCAAGGGATACCCTGTCGTCCTGGTTGTCCAAAGGCTTGTAGAACCTCACCTTAGTTTTGTTGGAAATGGCGTTGATCTGGTCCTGAAGGTTGCTCACTTTTTGCCTCCTGAAAAGGTTTGAAGATTACGCGCGAAGGTCTTGTTGACGACCTTGTATTGCGGGTTGCGTTCCAGCCACTGAAAAAACAATTGCGGGTCGTCCATGATGCCCGAACGCTGCAACTCTAGGTACGTGGCTAAGTCGATGGTCGCGGCGGGTTTGACGGTCTGCCGTCCACCCCAGATTTCATCAGTGTATTTGCGGGTCTCATAGTTGGCTTCCAGCACACTGGCAATGTTCTGGGTGTGCTGAATCACCAGCTTGTCATCTACGTTATGAACCCCGGTAAGTATCAGGTCGCTCAACCGTTCACCTCATGAACAAAGGGGGCCGTTAAGCCCCCGATGCGTTAGTTTTCGGTCCAGTTGAACCAAGCCTTGATCTTTTGGCCGGTGGTTGATGCGGTCCATTTGAGCCGCACATAGGCAACGGCATCGGACCAGGTAAACTGATTGTTGGCAGTCAGCGATGCGGCGGTCTGTGCGTAATCCCCTGCGATGCAAGTAGACCACGGTCCGGTGGATGTCGGCGCACACTGAGCCACGACCGTACCCGACATGTTTTTGTAGGTGATGGAAGATGCGTTGCTTCCCAGGGTGACGCCAGAAACGGTCATGGTTTTGGTCTTGTACCCATTGACTTTGAACGCGTCCGAAGTCTTGACTGCACCCGAAGCCGCCGAGTAGATGGCAAATGCGGTGCCGCCGGAACCAGCTGCAAATGCGGAAGTGGCAAAAGCCAGGAGGAAAAGGACAGAGAGAATCGTTTTCATACGGTCTCCTTTAAAAAGAGAGGGGCCGTAGCCCCCCCCTTGTTAGGCGGTGGTAAGGTTGGTGATCCTGCCCGAGGCGTTTTCTGCTTTGGCAACGCAGGTGTGCTCACCGATGAGGTGATAGATGGTAGCATCACCGGCTTTGGCCAGCTCCTCACGTTTGACGGCGCGGAGAGTTGCCTTTTTCCAGTAGGCCATGTCGGGGATAAAAACCACATCGGTGGGCATGTTGCGGTGAGGCTTGATGGACAGCATCCCGTAATCGTCAACGTAGACGTCCACGGTGTTGGTCAGTTTCTTTTCCTCGATGGGGCGGCGGTAGTTACTGGTCCCGGCAAAGGCCGAGAAGCCGCGCTTCTGGAAGGGGCCGCAAAGAACCACTTTGGGGTCGCCGCCAGCGGTGAAGATGTTTTGGCGGACGTTCTGGATGAGCGTTTCCGACAGGTCGCGGGCTGTGCCACCGGTTACGGTACCGTCTGCGTTGAGGGTCGCGTCGCCGGCCTTGTCAAGGTTGGTAGTGGTCCAGTTCAGCGCCCCTTTCATCTTGCGTGCAGTAGCGGCGTCGCCGGCAACCTGTACACCGCGCAGGAATGCGTATTCGATATCCTTTGCCAGTTCCTTGGCTTTCTTTGCGGTCTGGTAGCCAAGCTCGGAAGGACGGCCAGCGGCACCACCGGATTTCGCGACGGCTTCCTGTGTGCCGGAAACGCTGAGCTGCTTCTTCTGGATCTGCATGGTGTTGTTGAGGCGTACGGTGGGGGTCGCGGCGACGTTGGCCGTGGTGTCACCCTCAAGCTGTGCATTCTCGCCAGCGGCGGCGAGGCTGTCAGTCTGCCACTCTTTGGTGGTAGCCTTTGCGCCATCTTCGGAAAGCTGGCTGTAGAAGATGGTATCAACGGGGGAAATGTTGGTAATTACATCGGACAGGTCTTCCCTATTGCCGATGCTCTCATAGGTTTTAAAGGTATCCGCTGCGACGGTCATGGTCTGCTCCTTTATCCGAGCAAGGACGCCCAATCGTCAAGATTGCCGCTTTCCTTTGCTCTGTTGAGTAGTTTTGTTGGTTGGTTGTTGTTGCTGAAACCACCTGCCCCAGCCGGTTCAGTTCGGTTCGGCTGCTTCACCTCTTTGGTTTTAGCGGTCTTCCCTGCGTTGACAACCGCGTGTACCTTGTTTAGCATTTTTGCCATGCGGGCGGCGGTGTCGCCCACTACAGTGGGGTCCATCACCTGGGCGGCTTCCTGTTCGGTCAACCCGTATTCGACGGCAAGCGCGACAAGCGCGGTTTTCTTGGTGTCAAAGTCGGGGATTGACTTGTAAATCTCGCTGTTGATCTTTGAGGTGAGCGTTTCTTGGCTCTGCCGCTGGTGCTGGCTTCTAAGCCCCCTTGCCACCAGATCCACCTTGAGGTCTTTGTACCGCTGCTCGGCGTCAACGTCGTAAGCGTCCTTTGCCGCCCTTATTTGCTGGTCGATGTGGGAAAGAGCGGCATCAGGGTTAACGTCAAACAGTTCCTCGATGGTTTCCGGTTGCTTCTGCGAGATGGGGGCGTTTTTTGTTGCCGCAAGCTGTTGCTCCATCTCCTGTAAACGCTTTTCAAGCCCTTGGCGCTTCTCTTTCTCTGCCTGGTACGCCTTGCGGGGAATGACAGGGTTTTTGCTGGTTGTCTCGGCCTCTTCCTGCTCCGCGTCAACCTCAGCCTCTTCTGCCTCTGTCTCCGGCTGTTCCTGTTCGGGTGTTTCAGCCTCTTCCTGCTCCGCGTCCAACTCTTCTACATACTCGTCTTCCATCTCTGTCTCCTTGCCCGTGGGTCGGCATCACCATTGCCCGTTAGTCGGCATCACTGTGTAAAAAAAGGAATCTGTTGAGTGCATCAATTACACTCATTAGCGCCTTATGTCAATGCTTTTTGCTTTGCAACTCTTCACCCTTGATAATTTCCTCAAGCTGCCGCTCTGCAAACTGCCCGTTGGCAATGAATCCGATGAAATACTGCTTAAAGTTGCGGAGCATCCCGTCTAATGCGTACAGACGCTCTCTCACGTCTACCGCCTCGTCCGGTGTAGCTCTCCACCTCTCATAAGCTGCGGCCTCTGCCTTGGCAAAGAAGTCCTGCACCAGGGGGGAATCAAGTATCACCTTGGCCTCCGCTGATAGCTCTATCTCCTTGATACACTGTTGCTTGCGCTTAAATATGTCTGTCAGCCCCATTACATACCCTCCTGCGCCATAGGCTGTTGCTCTGTCTGCTGTGCCGCGTTCAACATATCGAACGTTGCTTTGTATTCTGCCAACTGCTGCCCCATTTCTGCGGCTTCGGCTTTTGCAAGATCGAGTATGGCAGCGGTTTCTATCTTGTTTATCTCGGCCTGTTTTTTCTGCATTTCTAACTGGGCAGCAATCATTTGCATTTGCGCTTGCATTGCTTGCATGGGATCTTCCTGCGGCTGTTGCGGCGGTGCATTGGGGTCTTCACCCTCCTTGCCGCTCTGCACGAACTTAGAAGCATTTTTGAAGCCCATGTTTTCCCATATAGCCTTGACCATCTCGGACACATTTTCCGGTGTGACCACGCCCACCTGAATCAGCCCGTTGAGGTACAGTTGCAGCATGGTCATGAGCTGCTGGACAATCATTTCCTTGGTGCCGGTGCCTATGCCCACGTCAATGTTGATGTCATACCGCCCGTCGATGTCTTCGGGGTTTATGGTCTGCCATTCCTCGTTGATCTTGATGGAAGTCGCCATATCGAAGAAGTCCAGGTTCATATGTACCAAGTCTTCGTATAGCCCCTTAACGCCGGTTTCAGCAAACAGCCGCGCTATCAACTCGATGCGTTGCTGCGATGCCGACATGATCTGGCTGATGCCCGTGGCGGTCTTGTTCAGGCTATCGGAGTCAAGCCCCTGGTTGTACCGCGTGACTCCGGTGCGGTTCTCCAGTATGGAGCCGTCCGCGTAATCGAGAAACCCGAAAACCTGCGGGGGAAGGGGGGCTGTCGGCACGTTCATGATTGCATCGCCAACGGGGGTGTTTATGTCCAGCGTCCTGACCGTCCCTCCCGGCACGTTTTGTGTAAACAGGTCGTCAATGTTGATCTTGTACGGGTTGACTACCCGCTGCGCATTGTTCTGGTAATAGATGTTATCGAGAATATACCGTACAAGGGCCGTCTTGAGCTTTTGAATCTCTTCCACCAAGTCGGCAAAGGATCGACCGACTACGCGGTGAGTCAAGCGAATCGCCGACAGTTCACGGAAGGGCGGCTTGCCGTATTTGTTTTCCTCAAGGTCAATGACCTTATTGCCCATCACAACAGCCTTGACTGGTACAGGTTCGCCGTCCTCGTACTCGTTGTAATAGCACTCGTAGATGTAGACAAAGTTCTCGTCGTCCTCGTCAACAAGGAAGTTCTTGCCACCAAGGTCGCGGAAACGCTCGTTCTCCAAGTTTTCGCCGCTCATTTCGGTGATGGTATCGGCCACATCCGCGCTTTTGACACCGTATTTTTTGAGCGTCTGGCGGTGGACCTTTTTCTTATGAGCGCAGAAGGAGTCTTTGAGGTCTTTGGCCCTCACGTCAAAAATGAACTCTTCGGGTGGCAACACCTCCACCATCGGCTTACTTGTGGTGGTCTTCACCTTGCCTTTGACGTTGTAGCCGGTAACGTCATCGCCTTCTGCCTTGTCCACCTCAAACTCTTCGGATGCAGACAGCGCGGCGTGCTCTTCCGGTGTCAGCCCTTTGTACTCCTTCGCCTTGTAGGTGGTTTCCTTCTGCCAGTAGTATTTGACCACGCCAAGCTTATACATGAGCGCGTCTTTAAACCAATCGTGGAACACGGTAAAGGAGTTGAAGCATTTGCGGCTCTGGTAGTTCAGCAACTCCCCCATGAGCTGCGCCTTCTGGTCGTCTCCCTCGCCTTGCCCCTCAACCTGGACAACATCGGCAGACCCTGCGAATATCCGCATCAGCGACGGCATCAGCGACTCAACAGTGTTGAACACGTCCGACATAACCACCTGGGAGCGTCCTTCTACCTCGTTGCCGTATGGCTGCGACATATAGGATTTAAGCGCCCGTTCCCTTGCCGTTTGGAGTTCGGACATATCCGCACTGTAGTCCCGTAAGTAGCCGATGCACTTGGTGGTGATGTCGTCCTTGTTGAGCTTTGAAACGTCCATGAGATCTCCTATACGCAGCCGAGCCGGGGAAGGGGCAATGGCTTATGATCTACGGTGTCGTTGGTCATCTTCTCTGCGTTTATGCAGATATATCGAAAATTATCAGCACCATGCGAAAACTCATCATGTAACGGTGCGCCTGCTTCCCTTGTTGTCTGGTTGATAGCGCGACGGTAACGCTTCAAGCACTCGATAAGGCGTGTGGTCTTGTTCTTGTCAAAGTAGACCTGGCCGAAAGTGGTGCGCGTTGCCTTTATGCCCTCTTCCAGCCCCATTTCCACGATAAGCTCACGGCTTGCCACGTCCCACCCTAGCTTTTTAAGGATCTCTTCGGAACTCTTACCGCTTTTGAAATCCCGGCTAAACCCGTCATGAGGCAACCACACCTTGCCCCAGTTGTACCGCTTCAGCTTCAAGTCTGCGGAGTAATCGTCAAGCGTCCTGTGGCTGTCCTCAATGTACTCAATGACGCGGACCTCTGAACGTATCTTTTGCACAAGGCTAATGCTCATGCTGTCGTTCCACCCAAGGTCGAACACCACATGCACCTTTAGAAGTGGGTCATATGGCACATTGCAAATTTGGCCGTTCAACTCAGCCTTTGCCACCTCGTTGTAGTAGATCGCGCCCTCAACTGCCGGCTTGCACTTCCCCTCCCATATGTTCGGGTAGGCTATCGGGTCTTTCTCCTGACACCGCTTGCGCTCCTTCTCCAGCACTTCGGGGAACCATGGATTGTCAAGGTAATTCACCAACACCGAAACGCAATCTTCGGGCGGGTTCACCGTGAACCGCTGGTGCGTTTCGTCCGTCTCTAACTCGGGGTTGTAACTGATCCATATCTCTGAGCCGTCTTTGCGGATAGTCGGTATCAGCACATCCCATGACCGCTTAGTGATCGCTTGGGCTTCTTCACACCATACGCGGTCGCAGCCCTCTAGAGACTTGATGCTCTCCACCGTCTGCTGAGAAAGACCGGCAAAGATGAACTTTGAGCCGTTGCGGCCCCTTATTTCTGTTTCGAGGACAGTGTAGAAACTACCAAGGCCCAGCGCCTGTATCTGGTCGCTAAGTAGCTTGTGAACGGAATCTTTTATCGACTTCTGCACCTCGCGGGTGCAGAGGACTAGGAGGGGTTGCGATGCTGCCTGGATAAGCAAAGCTCTTGCAAAACTCCAACTTTTTCCCGACCCCCTGCCGCCTCTTGCCACCTTGTAGCGTACAGAGTCGAAAAGGAACGAGAGCTTGTCGGGAAATTGCGCGTTAACCGACATCGGGCTTTACAAACGACACGGTGAGGTTAAGGTCTTTGCCGTCCACCCCGCCTAGTTCCATCTTATCCGTAAATAGCTTAAGATATTTCCCCAGCCGCTCAAGGTTCTGGCCCCTATCGGCAAGCTTGATCTTCGTAGTGATCGCTACCTCGTCTGACTCGTCCCCTGTCACCTTGTGGAAGGTTTCAAGCCCTGCAATCACGTCTGCATGGTCGGGGTCCAACTCGCTAAGGGGTTTCAGCTTGCCGTTATCATCAAAGAAGTCGCGGGAGTCGTAAAAGGCAAGCTTGGCAATACCTGCCAATACCTTGTCGGCGGTGATCTCAAGGCGCTTGTTGCGCTCAAGCCTCAACTCGTCAATTCTTTGACGGATGTTAACATCTGCGAAAGCTTTGGACGCCAACACTCTGCCGGATTCATACGTACAGCCCTTGTAGACCCTCATGTACGCCTTTGTCTGATTCTCCCCCGCATCGGACACGAACTCACGACAAAGCCACTCCTCCTTATCGGTGAGTGGCCTTATCACAGCTTCCGTGGTGTCCTTTTTCTTCCCTGCCATGCTGCCCCCTTGATATTAAAGGTGCCGGTCTAACCCGTACCGGCTGAAGGAAGCCACGGAGGAGGGGCCATAGCTTGGCGCGGAGTCTACCACTTGCTAATGAGGGATGCAAGATAAAAGAAAAGGGGCGCGTGGCCCCTAGGCTCTCCACTCCCCCAACTCTGACCACTTTGCTACCCACATTGCACCTACAGCCATGTGAAATACGCCGGTTGCACAAAGTAAAGCGTCTGTCTGCTGTGACAACGCCCATGTTCCAAAGGCAAACCACACGTACGCCAACAACTCACAAAACAGCGCCATCCTCCCACCCCCTTTCCTTGCCCATAGCCACCCACCTAAGCAAGTGTGATAAACAGCGCAAACGCCGCTTTGCACCCAATGTGCAGCCACTGGTCAGTGTGTATCCCTATCAGCTTTTCACACTTCAGCGTGTCTATAACAAAGTGCGCCGCAAACTCGACTAGAGATGGCACCATGCTGCCAGTGACAAGATACACAGCCACGGCGTGGGTTGCCGCGTGGCCAGACAAGGTGTAATACCACGGCACCCCATACAGGCCGGGGCGCTTCTTGCCATTGGCTATGAAATCCGACTGCAAAGGGTAATCTGCCACAAAATGCCCTGCCAACAGTTTCAAAAACAAAATAACCATTTCCATTTTATTCCTCCCTATGACAACTAGTTTACCGACCTTAGCCGGTTACTGCTTCCCATGCTTTGCTGTTTCCTCTCCTCGCCCACTCCTCCTGCGTCTGCCCGATAATCTCTTCAGGGTCTTTGCCATACCTTGCGTACACCGCCGCCCTGCTGTTCCCCGGCGACTCCATCAGCACGTGTAAATCGTGCCGTATTGGGATCTGCCGCGAGTCGCAAGCTTTGGTCCCGGTGCCAGAATGCCCTGGCCTTTCTTCGTGGTGTGGGTCTACTGCCATCCATTCAGTGGCGCGGTGACCGGTGAGAGCGCACGGCAATGTGCGGACGTATAGGCCATAGGCTTTGCACCGCCACGGCTTGACCTTCCATTGTGGGGGCGCGGTCACAAAAGCGCCCGTAATAACTCATCCTTCATGGCGGGGTGCATCAGCAAACCCTGCGGGGTCTGTATCACTTTCTTTAACGGTACATTTCTGCGGCGGGTTTCGGTGCGCGTTTTTACCCACGGCTCAAAAGGCATCGTTATTCCGTGCAGCAGCGGTTCTATCCACCTTTGGCGGAAGGAAAGCTGCACTACCACCTCGTATTCTTCGGCCTCTGTGCAAAGCTCACTCACAAATATGCGCAAGCCTCCTATGTCACCCAATAACCCCATATCATGCGCCATTATCACTTCCTCCTTTTCTCCCAATAGCACCACACGCACTTGGGGTAATCCCCCGCGCTGTGGCACGGTTCTTTTCTGCACGCGTCCTGCGCTGATTTCCGCCGATCCTCGTAGGTGCGCTGGGGAGTTCTTGCTGGGTCCTTGGCGGTGGTCACTCCCCTTCTACCCCGCAGCGACTGCGCTTGAGATGTCGCCCCATCCTTTGCGGAGAAGCAAAAACTTGTCCACAGATACAGATGGTTGCTTTTCGTGTATATCCTGGCCGCAATCTGCCGGCAGGATCGCGCTGGCAATCTACCGATTTCCATGATTGGTCCCTTGCCACATACCCTATGGTTGCATGACTCACTCCGAACCTTTCTGCAACCACCCTCTGAGAAAGACCCTCTGCCAACATGCTAAGCACTCAGGCGGAAGCTTCCTGTCCTCTTCACTGACCGTCACCCACCATTTTTCATATGCGAACTCGTCCATGCTATCCCTCCGTGTACCCACCACATTTCTCAGTGACCACCATTTGTTTCAGAACACAGCCGAAGCCCAACCGTGATTTCCCCGCCCAGGTGCATTTGCCGCATGGGTGTTTTGGCTCGTTCATGCTATTGGGCCTCTCTGAGTACGCTGTGAGGTGAACCTATCTAATGTATCAAGGGCGTTGAGCACATGCGGGTCAATTAGGTATTCCCGAATGTGGCGCATTTCATAATTTATGCAGGCGAGGATACAAGCCTCACGCAATTCGGATGGTGTAAATCTAGCTTGCTCTATGAGTGATTCAAGCGTACACACTAGATTGTGATACTCGGGGTCGTTCATGTATTTCTCTTTTGGTGTCTTCACCCTTGCCCCCTCTCCGGCACCGTCAGTGCGCGGATTTCAGCGTAGGCGGGGCATATGTCCACCAGCACGCCGACGTCAACCAAATGGTCGTGTATCGCCTCCCTGCAATCCTCGAAGCCTTGGCGGTAGGCTTTCTTGGCCTTGGTTCGCTCCTCGTGGCAGCATCCTGCTTCGATGCTAGCCCGATCCTCAGCCGCTGCCCATCCTTCCTGCGCCTCGTCCCTCTCCCTCTTGAGCTGGTCGAGTTGTGCAGCGTGGCGTTCTATCAAGGCGTTGGTTTTCTGGTTGTACTCCCTGTCTATCTCGTCAATCAGCTTGACGGACTCCCCCACCCTCTCCAGCGCCGCGGCGAGGTCGGCCTTGAGGGTTATGAGTTGCGCGGCTAAACCGTGTTGACCGCAATGGTCGTTCGGTGCTCCTGGTACACATCCATATAGGCAATTACTCATTCTCGCTATCTCCTCTTTTAACCAACACCACATAGCTCAGATCATCATGATCGGTTAGACTTTCATGTGTACCTGGAGCGGTCTCCCATCCGTCGAGAAATAGCGCCGCCAACGCCTTAGCGTCAGTACCAGCATAGTCGATAACCTGCCAATCCTTGATCATCCCCCACCTCTTACCTTGAGTGCATATTGCTTGATCCACGGCCACTCAAGACAAACCCATCCTCCGTGTTGCATGTAGCGAAACGGACACCATTTACCTATCGAGAAGTAGAACCATTTACCGTGTTTTGTGTAGAAATAGACCTTCACTCCCCACCTCCTGCCGCTCTTGCTTCCCATGTTAAGCAGTCGGCTTTCCCGGTGAGTACCAGCCATGCGAGTTTGAAACGCCACAGAGGCGAAAATGCGTTGTGCGGCTCTGGTCTACTCGGCACCCATAACTCTGTGCCGAGTGTAGTTGTGATCTTCTTGCGGTTGCTCCCTGCAAATAGGCAGATAGTGTTCACATCCCAAATATCTGGCTGTCTCATCTCTACTCCTCCCCTTTCGTCTCTGCCGCGAGGGCGGCATTCCAGTACATTTCACGGTCTTCCTTGGTACCGAGGAAAGTAATCTGAGGTTCTTCTCTGTAGTCAGTATTCCCGCAATGAGGGCAAAAGTAATCAAGTACATCTACCTTCATACCCCCACTGGTACCCCAAGCGATTTTAAGACGCTCAAACTCGTTATTACATTTATGGCATTTCCACATCTTCCCCTACCTCCGATGCCGCAGTTTTAAGCATGGCGTTGTCTCTGGCTTCTACCTCGGCTTTGAGCCTTTCAGCCAACGATCTACGATCTGCTGCAATTTGAGGCATAAAGCCGTCATGAAACTTCGCATCCGCACGGAGCAGATTGTGGATAAGTATCAAATCACTAGTTGATAGTTTCATTGTGATTCCTCCGATGCCGCAGCGAGGGCGGCTTCAAAACCACAAGAGCATTTTTTACCTAGTCCTTCGCCCATGTTGCAAGCACAACCAGAAGAATGCCAGCCGTACAGCGCAAACGCCTCCCTCAGCCCCTTTTCGCGCTGCTCGGCGGCTTCGGCGCGGGCAATGGCTTCTTGGTAAGCGTCCTCTGTCCGGTAGGCACGTGCAGCAAAATCCTCAGCCGCTCCCGCTCGGTCTTTGTAGCCCATTTTGTAGCCATCCAAGAGGATCTGCAGCTTCACACTCTCCTCTCTTGCTTGGGAGAGGGCGGATTTCATATCCATTTCACGCTTGACGGCATCGCAGATGTCCCGATAGCTGGCGCTGTAGTATGGGTTGTCTGCGGTTATCCCCTGCTCCGCAATAGACTGCTCCGTGTTGCAAAGAGCGGCGACACCGCAAGCCGCCAATCTCAGGCGCTCATGTTCCAGGTCGGCCTCCTGCTCCTCGCAGAGGGCGGTGAGGCGATTTATCTCACTTGCAGCTTCTTTTGGGTTCTCATAGCACCAACACCAATCTATACTCATATAAGCCTCCATTAGTTTATATTCAAATTTTGAATGCAAAGTTATTTACAAAGCCAATCTACGAAAGAAACTCCAGCTGTTAAGAGCAGGCTCAAGATAATTGCGAGAATGTAATCTTGCTTCGTGGGTTTATAATTTCTGTGGGTCATTTAGATGATCTCCTTTCCAGTTCATCAAGGAGGCTAGCGACTCTCTCTTTGATTTCTTTTGTAGTGAGTTCTCTTTCTTTATACTTGTATCGAATCGTAAAATCTTGTCTGAGAATGAAAGAAGGGCTATCAGCCATCAGAACAGAGCCGGACGGATATACTAATCTTTTATCAACATATCTAACTTCTCTATAGGTGCTTCCCCTTCCAGAGAAAACAATAGCGACTGCGTTAGGATTCTCTATGAGTTCTTTCACGGCATCTATGATGTTCATCTTTTAGTCCTCCTCTTCTTTAAATAGCTCATTCCACTCATCTGCGGCGCAGCCGGTCAAGAGGAATTCCCTCTCATCTGGCGTCAGATGTGGCACTATGTGTTGGATAAGCCTTCCGGTTTTGCTCTCAATCTCAGAGAGTTGCTCTTCAGTTATGTCTATCTCTAGAGTTCTTGTAATGCCTGTGAAGATGCTTGTTTTTGTAACTTGCATCTAAGCCTCCCTTAGTTGTTGTTTTAAAAAAGATTCTCTCTTCTCCATCTCGATGGGATTTTGCAACTTTAAAATCAATTGCGTTAGCTCAACGGGTGTCTGCTTGCTTAGGGTTGAAATGCAGCAGTTGCAGGTTATCGAAACTGATGTTTGCTTCTTCGTCTCGATAAAGGCTTTCGCTGAGAGAGAGCCTCCAAGATTTCTAGGCCGGAAACAGTTCTTCTCAGCATCCCAAGACATGAAGAAACCCGTCTCGGTTATTGTAAGACAAGTTATGCAACCCGTAAAGATAGAAAGCCGGTAATCTGCATAAGGCGCTTTATACTTCTTAGGCTCTTTACTCTTTGTGCTTGTTAAGTTGGTAGGATTTCCAACAGAAGTCGGGGAGACCCCTCCGGGTTGTTTAGAGAGAAGCTTTGCCATTAAATCTGGGCGCTCTGTGAGAAGCTTCTTGAGTTGCTCATCGAGAGTCATTTTTATTCCCTCCTTTATATAATAAAATAGATTAAAGATGCTTCTGATAGATTTTGATCCAGTTCCTGAGTTGTCTTATTCTTCTTTTGATGATAGCAGGATCTTTTGCCATGTAATACTGAATAGATGCCTCAGTGCAACATGTTCCAGCTATGACAAGCCAAGGACAGGTCGGGCAAGGTCCTCTAAAGGAATCTTCAGGAGGTCTCTGCGGTCTCTGCTGAGCTTGATGGCACAAAGAACAGTCCGAGCCTTTGAAACCACTTCCCCTTTTTAATACTCTTTTGTAGGCTTCTATAGTATCTTGCATCGCCTCAATATACTTTGCCGGCTCTCTAAGATTCTGTGGATTCTTCATCTTTTTAAACCCTCCCTTTGTTTTATTGTAAAAGAAGCTGAACTAGATGGAGATGTTCAATCTCCTACTCGGGATGAGTCTATCTGTTTTGTTTCCTATCAAAGTGCGTTGTGTGAGCAGAGATTCTATTCAAAATTTGAATTGAAACTAAATGTTGCCACTCCAAAGATGATCAAAGCGGGTATCGCTCTGCCGGATTCCAACGCAGTGTTTCATCTGCGTCAGGGTCATGTACTTGTGTTTAGATTTTATTCCAAAAGTCTTGAGGTTTCTAACAACAGCTTCTTCGTACTTCTGTTCTTTGCTCTTCATAAGAACTCCATATTGCTGCATCACAGCTTGCAATTTCAACACCATAGAAGGTCTATGTCCCATAATCTAAAAGCAACCTGTACCATAACATAATAATCTCTAGTTGTCAATATTCTTTACACAACTTGTTGGTTTTTCTTACATCTGCAATGTTGCTTAACTTATAGCAAATCCATCAGTTTCAATTTGAATTTCGAATATAAACTTATGTGCATTGGTTAAGTTACAAGAGCCGGAACTCTTTTCTTCGTACCGTTATGTTCGTGCTGTTTCTTTAACTTACTAAGGGAGAGCCTGCACAGTTCGGCCTGCGGCGCTCACTGGTTGCTTTGCATAAGATAAGAACGCCGGACAATCTTTCTCTTCGAAATTTGAATTCAATCTATTTGTAATTATACAAGATGTTGAGGGGCTTACAACTCTGGTCGCCCTGCGGGACTCCGGGCGTTTCTATAGTAGTTATATGGCGTGTTACGTATCAGTGTGGAAAGTGTTCAAGATATTGGTGAGGTTGCTCTAACCTTAGTCGGCTTCACCTCCGGGCCTTTGCAAAACATCAGTCGGGTTTGTCTACTTTAGTCGACTGACGTCTCCGGGGTTGTTATATCTACTTGGTGTGTCCCATAAAGGTGATAAGGCCAAACAACTTAGGGAGGCCGGCACTGTGTATTTGATCAATTAATGGTCGTTAACAGAAATGTAGCTTGTAGCCTGTAGCTTTTTATCCAACACCATTTCCCTTCAAATTCGAGAACATTTTACACACATCTTAGAGAAAAACATCTTGAGAGGCTCTGTAACTAGAGTGATCAATATTGCCTTATATATTAAAAAAAAAATATATAAATAATCATATATATAAGAAAACGGGGTATAGATGGATATAGACAATCATCTATAGCGAAGAGATAGATTAAGAGCGATAATCTGTATCGAGATGACACTAAACTTTCTATGTTTCTCGAATTTGGGGAGAAAATGGCATGAAGGAAAAGCTACAAGCTACAGGCTACATGTTATATGTGGATCGGTTAATGTGTTTGATCATTGATCTGCGATATGTGCTTCGATAGTTGGTTGCCTTGCAATAGGTGCTTCGAAGATTAAAACAAAAAAAAAAGGACAAGTTTGTTAGCGATACAACACTAACAAACCCGTCCCTAGTTTGTGTTCGATTTATTGAAAGATGTTTAGGCTTTTGGAACTTTCAAAGGCTCTTTACCTAGAGAGGCCAGCGTAAGAGATCCCAGGCCCATATTAGTTGCAATAAGCGTAGCTCTTGTCTTCACCCTCCCGTTTATGCGACTGTAGACATATACTAGTCTGTGCTCTTGCATCGCTCCTCCATCTCAAGTTCGTCCAGCACAGCTTGAATTAGCTCATACACTCTCATTCGGTCGAAGCCAACTAATGGCCGCCCATTCAAGTAGCCATCCAGATAGCCTTGAATGTCCTGCAGTTCAATGGGACTAAGCATGATAACAATCACCTCCTTTTAGAGAAAATAGATTCAATTCGATTTTCGAATCGAAACTGCTTTAAAACTCCAAAGCTATGCTATTGAATCCAAGGGCATATCTGTTAGGTTAGTCTCGTTTCACTAAAGCATCTTCCGGCGCGAAAGTTAAGCAAGAAGAGGGGCAGTCACATTCTTTAATAATCTGGAGATGGCCATCAACTAGCTGAGTCTGGGTACAGTGAAGGCCACTCATATCGCTGTACATTCCCTCTCCCGAGGGTACGCCGCCAAAGAAGATATTCCGACTTCCGTTGTAGGTGCCATCTGAGTTGACAGCACATTCTTTAGTTGACCACCTAAGCTCAGGGTGATTCTTGCAAGTTAGTATAACGTGTCTCATAAGATATGCCTCCTTATCGTTATGCCCTTGAGCCTAGACTGGATTCATTGTTGTAGGTTGAGGTTGATGTTTACTTCTTGGCAGGGGTAAAGCCAGATATCGCAGTTGCCTCTGCCGCACTCTTGCCCATGGATACCAAGGTGTGATACAGAAGCTCCTTCTTCTGCTCTTCGCCCATCTTGTCAACCAGCTTGTTAGCTGCTTCGGCTATCTTCGCTGGGTCCGCCACTGTTCTAGACCCCCTACTCGGTACAGACCACCTATAAGACCCGTCCTCTTCAGCCTTGGGAGGGTTCTTGCTCCGAAGCTTCCCCTGATAGGAGACAACCATCGAAGAGAAGGCCCACTCCAAGATATCGCTGTCAGTCAACTTAGAGAGGTCCACCAAGACAGTAACCTCTTTCGCTCCGTCTTTCGCAACGTCTTTGTCCGCCCGGTAAGAGAAGACAAGCTTCTCTTCGTTGGGGATGGTAATAGTTCTCTTGTTCTCGATCTCGTTGGCCATGATAATCTCCTTTGGGTTTTACCCAGAGAGAATCCAGCCTAAGATCAAGAGCATAACTTTGGAGTTCTCTAGGAATCGGATGCGCTATGTTATACCGCACAGCTATTGTGTTTTACTATTCTGATACTCCGACAGCTTCTGGCCGAGGATTGCAATAGATGCATTCCTTCCCATCTGTATGCAAGTCTTCCTGAAAGCATACCGTATCACATCTCGGGCACATAACCATACCCTCTTCTTGCATACCTCTGTATATCAATCGCGATATAACATCTGTCAATGTTTCTCTATTCTTATGCGCTATGCGCCGCACCATATCGCCTTGTAATACCGGCAAATCTACGGTGAAATGGTCAAACTTTCTTTGTGCCATGTCATAACCCCCTTTGATATGCCGGGCGATATAACATAACGCACCTGATTCGCTATGTGTCCATGTGTGTTCGGTGCCCATCCGTTCGCTGTGCTTTGCTCGTTACGGCGTATACAATCGCCCCGCTTGGCACAATGTGGTCCGGCTTTCTCCACGTTCATGGATTGTCTCGATGGTCGATGGCTCGGAACGGCATGGCATGGTCCCATGTGACGGTAACACGTCCCGTTGTTGACAGCCAACACATTGCAGCCCACGTGCCAAGATGCAAAAAGCGCCAACATTCGAAAGGGGGGTGCCAGACGGGGGTTTTTGGCCACCTACGCGCGCGGGGACCCTCTTCGATAAAACTCGCACCAATTTCAGTATAAAGCGCAATTTTGCTCTTTGTAGATCACTCGACGGCCTCAGTTTATATTCGAATTTCGAATTGAAACTTACCAAGTTTTTGCTAAGATTTTTCTCTATATGCTAGGTGTAAATGATCAAAATTGCTTCTAAAATAACCCTTGTTTTTGAAAGGCCTATATGATACAATGACCTTAAATAGAGAGCTGCTCTGGCTTTCTAGTTACAACTGCAAGCGCAGCGGATCTTTTCTTTCAAAGGAACTAATACAATGGCAGCTAAAATTCTTTCCCTGTCTAAGGTTAGAAAAGAAGAGAGGACGGCTACTTCAGTTGAGAGGCTTCTGGTAGATGCAGCGGATATGAACTTTTGTAAAGCAATCATAGTTGCACAAGACGCCGAAGGCTATTGGTATTTCCAATGTACTGAAGGGATTGATAAAGTGAGTACAATGGGCATGATTGAGATGCTTAAGATGGATCTGTTTGATTCCATGAGATTGAAGGATTGATACAACTATACAACATACAAGGAGGCCCTTAGCCATGGCCAGAATACCTAGAGGGAAACATAAGCATGTGAATCTTACAAACCTATGGGAGCATCATAAAGAGATTGCCCGGAGGTTGCTGCTTGGGGAAAGGCAAGTTGATATCTGTAAAGCAATTAATGTGAGTCCCAGCTGGCTTTCGATCATTACAACTTCGCCCGCGTTCATAAAGTATTTAGATTCTCTCAGAGCTAGAACAGAGATAGGGATAACCGATATTCGCAAGGAGATTAATGCTGGAGCTATCGAGGCTGTTGGAGTTCTTAGAAGCCTTCTGAAGAGCGGAGATGAGAAGGTCCAGCTTGCCACAGCTAAGGATTTTCTTGATAGAGATGGTTATGTTCCTGTCAAGAAGATAGAGCAGACAACTGTTGAGGTTCACCTAAATAGTGAAAGGATCGAAGCCCTGAAAGCGAAGAGGGCAGCTTTGTTGCAAAATCAACAGAGGGTTTTGCAGGTTAACTAGAGGCCGGCGCCGTAGGGGCCAGGCGGTTGTTCAAAGGGCGCGCTTTGAATAACTTTAAATTCAAAATTTGAATGGAAACTTATCGGCGATCCCGAAGGGGTCGCTTTTGCCTTAGATAAAACAACCAACACAAGGGCTATGCGTATGCCACTTCTTTTAAGCCAAGAAGAGATTGATGATCTTATTCTGCCTTGCCTAGATTCAACGGCCCTTACAGCTGTGACGCTCTTTGAAGATCATTTTACAAGACCATTCTGTACAGTGCATAATCAGATTTTTGAGATCATAGATGATGATGCTTTTAAGCTGGTTGCCATTGCAGCTCCGAGGGGCTTTGGAAAGACTACTACTATTGGTCTGGGTTTTATCGGCCGGTTAGCTTTGTTCCGGCTTGCACCTTATATAGTCTATATATCTTCAACAGCCAGCGAAGCTGCAGCGAAGGTTAAAACTCTTGCGAAGGAGCTTCAAGAGAATTCTATCATAAAAGAACTTTTTGGCGATCTAAAAGGGGTTAAATGGGCCGAAGAGAAAGGGGAGATAGAACTTTCTGATGATAAGGGAGCTTTTTGTTTTATTCAAGCTAAAGGTGCTGGAAGCCAGGTCAGGGGTCTGAAGTGGGGGAAGCATAGACCTTCTATCTTTCTCGTAGATGATCTTGAAGATGCAGAAGATGTAATGAATGAAATGTCTAGGGCGAAGCTGAAAGAGTGGTTCTTTGCAGACTTGCTTGGTGCTCGAGATCAAGCTTCGACAGGGAAGACGCGAGTTGTTCTAATTGGTACTGTTCTCCACGAAGATAGCTTACTGGCCAATCTCATTGACGAGTCCGATAAGGATGAAGAGGAAGCCGAGATTAACGGCACTCTGCAGATGATGAAGCAGAGAGAGACTTTTAAAACTCTCCGCCTTGAGGCTTGTGATGATGAGTTTAGGAGTGTCTGGCCGGAGTATCTTACCGATGATGAGCTGAAATTCAAAGCCGCTATGTATGAGAAGAGAGGTCTTTTAGATGTCTTCTACCGGGAGTGGCGGAATATAGTTATAGCGAAGGGAGCCTCAGCCTTTCAGAAAAGTATGTTTCGGTATTACAGTGAGCAGAGAGACAAGATAATGCTCACGAATATCGAGAATGTTGTTATAGTTGATCCAGCAAAGACTGCGAATACAACAAGTGCTTTTACGGCTATTCTTGGTATCGGCTTCGATTCTGCAAACAATAGAATCTTGGTTCGAGACGCTCTCAATGCCCGTCTCACACCTGATATGATTTTCGAAGAAGCCTTTAATATGGCTGATCGGTTAGGAACTCATACCATTGCCATTGAGGTGACTGGCTTAAATAACTTCATAACCTATCCGATGCAGCAGGCCGCAGCACTTAGGCCGAAGTTCTACGATATACATGAATTGAAAGCTACGAAGGATAAGGATCTTAGGATCGCAGCCCTCAGTCCATTCTATCGAATGGGAGCTGTTTATCATAATGAAGATGTTCATGTGCATGGGACTTTGGAGACGCAGCTCCTGAGCTTTCCGCGATCAAAGTTCAAAGACGTCATGGACTGTCTTGCGAACTGCATAGATATGTTTGACCTCGGGAATAGAACGTTCTCATATCAAGGTGCTGGTAGAGAGAAAACTGCCAAGCCCTTTACAATAGAAGATGAATATGAGGAATTGAAGATAGAAGATAGAGCAGATAGAAAAACTGTAAAATTCAGAATAGTTTAAATTCAAATTTCAAATCGAAACTTACCGAAAACACTGGAGATTTTTATGTTCTCGAAAGAAGCTCTTGGCGCAGTGAGAGATATTAGTCCGCCTGCTATAGTTGCATCGGCGCCCGTTCTGGGTTTGACTCTTCAAGATTGGGCCCTCTGGCTAGCTATAGCTTATTCAGTTATCCGGCTTCTTGCTCTTATTCCGAAACTTCTAGGTTGCGCTGCTTGCTTCTATAAAAACAAAGGTTGTAACTTAACTTGCAAAAATCCTTCTATAACATAAGGAGATTTATATGAGTCTGCTAGATGCAAATAGTCCAACAGATGTTGCCATGGTTAAAACTCATGCAGCTTATCTCAGGGAAACGCGGACTAAGGTGAATGAGCTGCAAACTGCAATACAAGCCTTAGGTGCTCCGCTTACTCTTAGTGTACTGAATTATAGTTATGAGATAACCGACACTTGTGTTCTGGCAAACGCAGCTGGCGGGAATCAATCTTTTCTGTTGCCCGACGCAGCTTTGATGATCCCTGGAGTTGTTTATAAGACAAAGAAGATAGATGCAACAGAGAATACTGTCACATTGCAAGCCTATGGGTTTGCTACTATAGATGGGCAGACTTCAATAGTCTTGACAGTACCTAACGAGGTTGTTTCGCTTATATCTGATGGCGTTAATCTCTGGCAAGTTTAGCTTAGTTTAAATTCGAATTTTGAACACAAACTGGAGGATTTATGTTTAGATATATAATCACAATGCTTATGTTGCTGGGAGTATCTTCGAGTGTATTCGCAGCTACGAGTACCTATGATAGATTTGTTGGGAATCATGCGAAGTTTAAAAATGTCTCTTCAGTGTCTGGGCAATTCTCTGGGACTGTGTATGCAGCTGATGCAGTTTTTAAAGGGCCTTCTATAGATTCAAGGGCTTATTCGACACTCGCACTTGCTGACGCTGCCGCTACCTCCGCCGGTAAGCAACTGGTGATTTCCACCGTCTACACCACCGTACCTGCCACACTTTCCGCCCCTGCCGTCAAGATCCTCCCCGGTGGAAAGCTGAACGGTAGCGGAACTGTTGCTATCACCGGGGCGTTTGAGGGCAGTGACGGGTGCTTCGGGGCGAGTCAGGTGGTTACGGGGCTGAAAGAGGCGCGGCCTGATTGGTGGGCGGTTAACGCGATTCCTGGCACGACAGACATGACTGTCGCACTGAACCGTGCCGCAACTGCACTTTCAGTGGGCGGGGAGTTACTGCTATCGTCAACCTACGGGGTGAGTGCGTCAACCAAACTCTACGACCACACGGCAGTTGTAGGTTTTGGAAACGCAACTGTACGAATCATTGATGGGGCCGTGGGGTCAATAAACATCTTCCAGAACTCAAATTACACGGCTTATGGCGGCAAGGGTAATCCCACCGTTCCAGACTATTCAGCTAAAACACCGAACTACGACATATCCCTCAGAGACTTAACGCTGGATTGTAACAAAGCCGGAGCTCCTGGCGCAACTAGCAACGGGTTTGTCTTCACGTTAATGGACCGAGTAACAATCAAAAACGTGACCGCTGTAAATGCTACTCAAAAAGGTGGCTACATACAGTCTAGCAAGAATGTATCCGTTACGCACAACAGCTTTTTCAACAACAACCTTAATGGATTCCATGGCTCGGATAATACTGACTTCGATGTAAGTTACAACACAGCCAACGGTAACGCAGACTATGCATTCGAGGTGGGCGCAGGTGATACTACGTCTGCGGCAAACGCCACCATTGGGATGCCGACTACCTATGGGGGTGACGGTTCTGTAAATGACAACACAGTGTTAGGGGGTGTCTCTGTTGGAATCTACCTGCGTGGCTTTAATTCCAGATATATACAAGATGTACGGGTGCTCCGCAACACAGTAAAAAATATGACTGAGGGTAATATTGGCACTGATCCATCTACAGGGAGCGGAATTGCAACCTCGGATTACACCAAGAAACTCGATATATCAGACAACAAACTGCACGACAACGCTAACGCCGGTTTGTATATTTTCGCCGGCACAGGGGAAAGCAATTACACCATAAACAACAACACCGCGAGGGCAAACACTCACGGTATGATTTTGAACGGTTTGACGTACTCGTTCGTGACAGGGAACAAACTCATATCCAATACCAGCATTGGTATGAAATTGAACTATCTTTACGCTTCCAATGTAAGCCGGAATGATTTCTATGGCAACGGCACGGTAACAGTTGGCAGTTCAATGCCTGTTACCAACACACAACTGTCATATATCCTCGCCAACACATTTAAGAGCGAGAGTCACACTGCGAATATTGACGAGGGTGCAGGCAACGCAAGCACAAACGCCTATATCGGGAATGTTGGAGACAAGGGCCACGATATTATCAGTGGAAGCATTGCGGCCAATAGGTCTAATTTACTTGCGCCCACCTTTGGGACAAACTACTCCGGTTCAAACGTGAAATATTACATGGATGATGGCGGAGTAGTGCATTTGCAAGGAGTCATCACAAAAACAGTGGCAGGGGTGGCCTATGAAACAATGCTTACGCTGCCTGTACCGTATCGCCCATCTATCGCTATGACTTTTATAGCCAGCAATGCGGATGCTCCGGTACCCGTGAAACTAAATACTACAGGGATTTTGGAATTTAGGACGGGTAACGCAACAACTGGCATTGATTTGAGCGGTATCAGCTTTAGGCCATAACCCACTAATCACTGCAATAGGAGCCGCCCCATGGCAAGATACGCGCAGAGCATAGATTTCATCAGAACAGTTTAAATTCAAATTTTGAATATAATCTTCAACGGAGATAAAGATATGCCAATTCAAATAGCTGGAGCTTATAAAGGCACTAATATAGGGCCAGTAAAAGATCTGGCATATGATTACCCTAATGGGGCGGATTTAAAGCCTGGGAGTAGATTGCATAGTGAGATTATAAACAAAGTAACAAGAATGGCAGATGACTCTTATGCGGTTATGAGTAAGAGGCATAAGAAGTGGAATGAGATTGATGAGACTCTGAAAGTCTATATACCTACAGATCAGGTAGAAAAGCTTATTAAGTACCAAGATAAGAGGAAGCCGGTTTCTATAGTTGTGCCATATAGCTACGCTACGAAAGAAACCATGATGAGTTACCTTACAAAGGCTTATCTGACGGATACGGTCTTCCAGTTCGAAGGTTATGGCCCTGAGGATACTATCGGAGCTAAGCTGCTTGAGCTAACTGTGAATCAACAGGTCAATAGGTTTAAGAGCGTTCTCGAGATGCATACGACTCTTAGTGACTGCCTCTCCTACGGGCTTGGCGCTTCTACGCTGAACTGGACAGAGAGGTGGGGGAAAAGGCCAGTTGTTAGGGAGCAGCCTAACTTTAGTAGATTTGGAAATCCTTTATCGACGAATAAGCTGAGGGAGAACGTAGATGCTTTGTTGTTCGAAGGGAATGAAGTAATCGCTATCGATCCTTATCGATATCTTCCCGATCCTAACGTCTCGATACACAATGTACAGCATGGGGAGTTCGTTGGCTGGATTGAGTTTAAGAGTCTTTATAAGCTTCTCGCAGATGAGCAGACAGATGCAAGTACTTTTAATGTAAAGTATCTTAAAGATCAACCATTCGTTGAAGCCAGATCGAAGTATTCTACCGATGCAAGCAGGAGGATTGCGAAAAGAGATGAGGCTTCTACTAACTCTTCGACCAACTACGTAACTCTCATAAACATGTACGTTACGTTGATTCCGAAAGATTGGAAGCTTCCTTTTTCTGAGGATAATCCAAGAGGGGAATACCCAGAGATTTGGCTCTTCACAGTGGCGAATGAGCTTATAGTGATCAAAGCCTCTCCCCTTGGATTGAATCACAACCAGTATCCGATAGCAATAGCAGCTCCTGATTATGATGGTTACTCGGTTACACCATTGAGTAAGATGGAACTTGTAGGTGGTTTACAGACCACCTTGAATTGGCTCTTCAATAGTCATATAGCCAACGTAAGGAAAGCCATCAATGATATGTTGATTGTTGATCCTTCTTTGGTAAACATGGAAGATATGGAGAATCCAGAACCCGGGAAGCTTATTAGATTAAGACGCTCAGCTTGGGGGCATGGTGTTGAGAATGTTGTGAAGCAGCTAGCTGTGACTGACATAACCAGAGGTAACATGGCAGACGTTCCGGTTGTTATGGATCTTATGCAGAAAGCCCTGGGAACGTCAGATGCAACTATGGGGATTCAACGAAGCAGAGGCGAGCGGGTAACCGCAGCTGAGTTTGGAGGAACTCAGGAGAATGCAATATCCAGGTTAGAGCATATGGGGAGGCTTATTTCAAGGCAATACTTTATGGACCTTGCTTACTTTCACGCCTCTCACACTCAGCAGCTGATGTCCCAAGATGTTTATGTAAAGGCAGTTGGAGATTGGGAAGATGTTTTGTTAGAAGAATTCTCGCAAGGTGGGTTTGATCCTTCTAAACCTATGAAAGTTTCTGTCTTTGATATCTTGGCGGACTATGACATAGTTTACAAGGATGGCGCCACAGTAGGTGCAACGGCACTGGAGAACGACTTCTGGACTAAGAGCTTTCAATCTATCTTGAGCAGCGATAAACTTGGGGAGTTCAATGCAGGGAAAATCTTTAAGCACCTTGCGAGAATGAACGGAGCTAAGAATGTAAATGACTTTGTAAATAAAGGAGGTGGGATCGCAGGTGCTCAGGTACTTCCAACAGCTGATGTACAGCAGCAGGCTCAGGCAGGGAATCTTGTTCCGCTTGCTATGGGCGATATGGGGTTTTAAGGAAGGGCGGACAACAGAGGAGATTGATGGGGCAATGATCTCCTTAGAAGAGTGGAGGCTTTTCGAACGGTCACTAATTTGGAAAGCTTTCACCTTCGATGTGAATGATCGAAGAAGGTTTTTAACAGAGCTTCTTGTTAACGGAAGTCCAAAGTGGAGTGATGAACAAATCAGGGGTAGGATACACGAACTTGAATATTTCGAAAACATACCGGCGATGATTAAGATGCAGCTTAGTCAAAACGCTGAGAACTCTACAATAAGAGATAAGGAGAATTAAGATGGATGAAGAAGAACTTGCGGCACAAGCAGAACAGCAGGTATTGATGGGAGATTTGCTTGGCATAGCTCCTGTGGAAGCGGAAAAAGCTGAGGACAATCAAGATAGTTTAAATTCGGAATTTGAATCGAATCTGGAAGATAGCGCTCCAGTTGATCAGGCCCCTGTAGTTGATGCGGTTCAGGAATCTGCGGTAACAGAACCGACTGTGGAAGAAACCCTTAGAGCCCAGATACTTGAACTGACACAGCGACTTGGAGGTGCGGAGGTACAGCAGATATATCCCGTGGCCCAAGGTGAGCAAGCACCTGAAGCGCAGGCGCAGGCACAAACTCAGCAAGTTGCGCAAAAGCAGCAAGTTACCGCAACTCAGGCATATCTCACAGATGAGGAATTAGATCAAGTTATTGACAATCCCACACTAATTGTGACGGCCATCCAAAGGGCGCAGCAGGACGTAGTCGGACAGATTGCAGCTAATCTTCCGCAGGTTATCAGTCAGATCGTAAATCAACAAGTGATGGTACAGCAGGCTGTTAGTGAGTTCTATGAAGCTAATCAGGACCTTCGGCAGTATGGTAGCTTTGTAAAGTTTGTGATGAGCGAAATGGAGACGAAGCATAAAGATAAAACTTTTAACGAAATCTTCCAGCTTACGGCCGATGAAAGTCGAAAAAGACTTGGACTGAAGAATCCGGCTGCACAAGTTGCAGACCGAAGCCAGTCTTCGCAGAAGCAAAAACCTGCTTTTGCTGGGAGTAGGAGAACTGGAACATCTAGGCCCGCCGGTAAAGAAGAGTTTTTTGATCCAGCTGTGGCGGATATGCTTAATCTTCGCTAGAGCTACTAACCCTTAAATTTCCCAAGGAGGAAAACAAAATGGCAGTTACTGGACTTCGCGGAACTGTGAGTTTCGCAGCAGATGGCACCCTCGCACGTAGGCCGGAGAACTGGAGAGAGACCATGACTCTCCTTTATCCGAACGGTCAGGCTCCGTTGACCGCGCTCCTGAGCTTGATGAAGAGCAAGTCGACGGACGACCCGATATTCCACTGGTTTGAAAAAGAGATGCCGAATCAGATCGTTACTGTTACCGGCGTCTACAGTGATGCTCTGAGCAGCGCTTGGGGCGCAGCCGAAAAGGCTCAAGGCGCTGATGTCTATCTAAAGATGAGTGCAGCTCATGTGACGAATTTCAAGATCGGCCACGTTGTCGCAGTATCCGCTCCGGCATCTGGCGATCTCGCTAAGAATCGTTTCATGGTTCTGGTTACGGCGACCCCGACTTCGAACGGGGCAAATAGCTATATCCAGGGTAAGCTGGTTTCGGCGACCTTCACTTCTCTGGCCTCTGCATCTTATACCACCGCTAAGCCGAGTGGTACGGCGTATCCCGAAGGTGATACTTCTGGCGTATCTATTGGTTACGACCCGACTGAGGTTAGCAACTACACTCAGATCTTCAGGAACTCTCTGGAGAATACCCGTACCGCAGGTAAGACGCGTCTTCGCACTGGGGATGCTGTAAGCCAGGCTAAGAAAGAATGCCTTGAGCTGCACATGATAGAGATGGAGCAGGCGTTCTTTAACAATGGTCCGAAGTATGTAACCACCGGCGCTAATGGTCAGCCGCTCCGACTCACTGGCGGTGTTCGAGGTGCGATTAGCACTAATAAGTGGGATTTCCGCGCGGCAACTGGCGTAGGCTCTACCACTTGGGCAGGCTCTGCAGCTGATGCTTTGAAGAACTACAGTTGGCTGCTTGATCGTCTGGAAGAAATCTTCCGCTACGGTACCGATACCAAGATCGGTTTCTGCGGCAACGCAGTTCCTCTGGCTATCCAGAAGCTGATTCTGGCTCTTGGAAGCACAAACGTCACAATCAGTATGGGCGAAACCAAGATGGCTTATGGTTTCAAGTTCCAGAACCTCACCTGCCCGTTCGGTGAGCTGCTGCTTAAGACTCATCCGCTGATGAATCTTGATGCAGCTACCCGCGGAGAGTGCACTATTCTCGATACTGAGAAGCTGACTTATAGGTATGTAGACGATACCACCTATAAGCCGGAAATCCAAGCTAATGACCTCGACGGGAAGAAGTCGGAGTATCTCACTGAGTGCGGCCTTGAGCTGGGTCTTGAGAAAACTCATGCTATTCTGAACGGTCTGGGCAATGCGCCTGCTTCTTAGGAAGTGAATAAAACTGAAGAGGGAGAGATAACTTCAAACCCTCTTCAGTTTATATTCGAAATTTGAATATAAACTCAGGAGGCTGTATGGCCTTTAAGGAATATTATCTAGGTTCACATGGACCTTTCTATGTTGAAGACACAGATCCGGCTTATGCCGATCCAGGGCAAGTTGTTATAAAGAGTGAGGTAGCCGATTATCTGGAACCATCGGACATAGCGGATGATTTAATAACTAATGACGCTACGAAGATTCTTAGCGCCAAACAAGGGAAAGTGCTTAAAGATCTTTTGGATGTTCTTACAGAGCGAAAAGATTGGATACAGTTGATAAATAAAACAGGAGCCGCTTCAGTCAAAGGTACTGTGGTTGCGATAGATGGCACAGTGGATCAAGCTGTGAAGAAGATTGTAGTTGATCAGCCCGGACCTATTGGAGTTATTACAGAAGATGGAATTGCAGATGGAGCTTCTGTCTGGGTAGCTGTAGGTGGAAAGGCTCAAGTTTTGTTTATTGGGGATACTACCTGCGGTCATATAGCTAGAGGTTTCATAGGTGCTGATGCTGGTTATATAGCTGGCTATGCTTTATCTGAAGCCTATCCAACTCCGCCCGCGGCGAGCGATAAACATTTCTATGAGATAGGGCATGTTATAGAGAGCAGAGTTGGAGCTGGTTTAGCTTGGTGTGTCTTGCATTTTAACTAAGGAGGTTCTGTATGACCTTGAGTGAATTAATAGAGGAATTTAAAGAAGCAACTGGGCGAATTGATTTATCGGTTGCTGAGGCTACTAAGTATTTAAACAGAGGCTGCAAGTTTCTTGATGAGATAACTTTTAAAGTTCAAGAAGATGCAATGCATTTTGCCCTTATCAGTGCAGAAACAACTGGAGTTGTTATACACAGAACTGTTAGAGCAATCAAGAGTGTTTGGGCTTATACAGATACAGAGAGATTTGAACTTGCCTACCTACCTTTAGGTGATATGAGGAAACTGTATAAAGACTTTACAAGCTCGAGTGGGATTCCAACTCATTACAGCCCCTCTCCAGTTAGATTAGTTGCAACTAATGAGAACAATCAACAAGGGGATATTCCGGGAGTCTGGGCCGATTTTCCAGGATCTGTGGATACAGTAAGAGAAGCTATTATGATCTGGCCGAGGCCGGACATAGATTATAGCCTAGAAATCCTTGGGAACTTTTACACAGAGTCTTTGTCTTCCGAAACGGTAGAGAATTGGTGGAGTGTTAGGCATCCTGAACTGGTTATACAAGCTGCAATCTATAGAATGGATAACAACTATCGAAATACAAATGGAGGCAAAGAGCTTCTTGAGAGTTTGACTCTAGGTGCTCAGACAATATATTTCGATGAAATCGAGAATGAATCTAACAGATCTTCGATCATGAAAGGGTAGGTTATGGACTTTATAACTAATGCAGAGGCCGTTGAGCTGGGGTTGAACAAAGAGAAGGTTAATAAAATCCTTGAGAGGGTTTATAATCTTGCTATAGAAAAAGCCCTTTGTAATTTACCAGAACTCTTGAATCATTTATCAAAGAGGCAGGCACATTTACAAGGGCTTTATACAAAATTCTTCGCGGAACATCCTCAGTATGTAGAGCAGAAAGCGAAGGTTGCTGAGGCTATTCAGAGTCTTGAGCTTCTTAACCCAGGCGACACGCCGGAGCAAATCTTTGAAAAGCTTCCAAAGAAGCTGCGAGACTTCGCTTTGGTTTCCAAGGAAGTTAAAGTAACTCCAGTAGATTTAGCGAAACTAAACGAGAGTGTAAATGGGGTGCTGTGATGGCTTATAAACAGATAACAGGCGATACACTGGAGCATCTTCTTGAAAGTATTGATGCTCACATAGATGTTCTCACGAGAAAGCCTAGGAGGATTATTGAACTTTGCATCCACCAACATCCGGCCGGTTGTCAACTTAGAAACGTCCTAATAGGAGAACTACTCGGAGTTGGTTTTTATGTAACAGCTGGAACATTGAAGAACTTTACTTTCATAACCCCAGTTGGAGATAGAAATCTATCTGTGGAGATAATTAGAAGTAAAGACTCCCAGACAGTTATTGATGAAGTTGCTTTAAGTGGCACAACATCTTTTGCGACTCCTATAGTTATCGAAGCCGGCACTGAGGTTTTTCTTAAACTCAAGCATGCTTCCCTAATAGAAGTTGCCTTCCTTACAGCTGGCTTTGTCTTCGAACCTAGGGCGGAGGTTATCTAGATGCGACAAAACAAGTTCGATTTATCGAAACTCCTTGGAAAGGGCTTGCTATCTTCGCATCCAGCTGGAGTTAATCAAGAAGGCTTCGTTGAGCTTGTTAATCTAAAGCCGTGGGAATCTAAGTTAAAGTATGTAGATAAACTCACTCTTGTTCCTGTTAGTAAGAAAACTCAGGAGTTTAGAATTGGCAACCAGAGCTGGGCGGTTGATAATAGTGCTTGTTATTCTATATCTGGCGGTGTTCTCACAAAGGTTTTGGACTTCACTGAGACTAACAAGCATTGGGATTCTGCGAACTTTATCAAGTTTGGGATTATATCTAATGGTGATGTTACTATCTTTATAAGCGATGGCGTAGCTAGTTTAGATAAACCCTTTGATGCGGATTTGCCAGTTTCGAACTCTATGACAGATTTACATGGGCAACTTATCTTAGGCGGTTTAACATCTGCTTGGAATAATCTAGATGGTACTTTCGTAGCTTGGTCGAAGATCGGAGCTGTTAATTTCACAGTAGGTAAAGACACAGAAGCTGGATTCCATAATCCAGATATTGGCAATGTTCTAAAGGTTCTTCCTCTCGACAAAGGTTTCTGCGCGATCGGAGATGCTGGCGTTGCAATCTATAAGCCCGCCCTTCAGACTTTTTCGTATAAGAAAATCTGGGGTGTTGGCGCAAGGGATAAAGCGAGCTGTGCTGGGAATGGTGAAGAGGTTTATTTTATAGACACCTTTGGGAAGCTCTGTCGAGTTACCGGAACTCCTAAAGTCTTGCAAGCAGAGAAAGGGCCTGAGGTTCTTGATTACGAGTGGATTCTGCGAGACACAGATGCAAGCCTCTTCTACTCAAGGGACCTTGATGAAGTTTGGATTCGAAATTCGAATGGAAACTTTGTTTTGAATAAAAGTGGGATGTATCAGAGAAGTGTTGAGGTATCGGGCCTTTTCAAAGAAGGCTCAGTTTTATACGGTTTAAAAGTTTCTGGAACCGAAACAGCTGCTTGGTTTAAGACCAGTAAGTTGGACTTTAACATAGGTGGGGATAAGACAATTTCTGAGGTTTATTGTCAAGATGATAGCAGTGGTTCGAAGTATACAGAGCTGACACTTACGAAGAAGCAAGTAGATTATGCTTCGAGAGAATTTCTTGAAAACGACAACGGAGTTACGTATCCACATCTTACAGGAAACGTAATGGCTGTTAAGAGAATTGCTAAGAACTTCACGAGTGGTTCGATTTCCAATCTTTATGTACAGACAATAAGAGTAGACGGCCGATCAGGTTTAGGCTGGACAGGAGCTCAGAATGCTAATTAAACTATTGCCGAGCCAAACGGCTAAGATATGGGATATTGTTAGGTTTTGTTATCTGAGATCTTTGCCCGTCGGAACGAAGGAAGATAGTGAAGCAGTGCAGGGCGTCCTTCACAGTTTGCTTCTTGAAACCAGTCAGTGCTGGGTTGGAGTTGATAAGGCGGAACCTGATCCGGATAATCAAGTATATGTGGTTCTCCTAAGTAAGATTCTCATCGACGAAGTTACACAAGAGAGAAATCTTTGCTTGTATACAATCTTCGGATTCCGGCCCATACCAGATGAGATGTGGGAACAAGGTATTGACGCTTTAAAAGAGTTTGCAAAAGCAAATAGGTGTAAATATATCACAAGTCTAAGTGCACATCCTAAAGTTATGGAAGTCTGCCAAAAGCTAGGCTTCATCTCAACTAGGTTACTCTCACTGGAGGTGTAAGATGGGAAAAGGTGGCGGCGGCGGTGGATCTAGTGGTAAGACAGACTTTCCGGATTACATGAAGACTTTTCATGGCTCTATGTTAGATCATGGGGGCACAGATACTTTTGATCTTTCTATAGTTGATTGTGTAAATGCGGCGCTGGCCGGTAATTCACCTTACTTCGCCTATACAACAGGGCAGCTGACGGTTAATCAACTTATGCTCGGCTCTGGTAAGTTGATTACAGATGCATCTTATAAGAAGCCATTCGATCTCTTAGGTACGCTTCAGCTTTTAGACTTTTCTACTTTGGTGACTGAGTTCAACTTCAATGTAACCAACGATGATTATACTCTAGCCCTTATTGCAGCCGAAACAACTGTGTTAGATGATGAGATAGATAATAACGTCGCACCTAAGTTTCACGCCTCTATGCGAGATATTGGAATGGTTATGTCCTCGGCCTTTGTAATCGGAGATGCCACAATCCAAGGAGATAAAATCAAAGCACTTGCGAAGCATAGGATGATAGTTGAGGAGCTTAAGCTAAAGGCGGCTGATCTTTCAATGCGCAAGGCGTCTATGCAGATGGATTTCGATAAAGGCATTGCAGCTCTTACATTAGATGCGTCTAAATACTACCATGCAATCAAGGCAGAAATTGAGGACACTAATGCTGAGTGGGGGGCTAAAGATCTTTTATGGGATATAAAGCTTTATCAGTACGCCGCTAATACACTTGGGGCTATATCTGGAGCTGCTTTAGCTGTTGATGAGGGAAAAGGATCGAAGCTAGGAAGTGCCGTTAGTGGCGCGTTGTCAGGTGCTGCAGCGGGCGCTATGGTTGGCGGTCCTTGGGGAGCGGCTGTAGGTGGGGCGATGGGCCTAGCTGGCGGGCTTTTCTAATAAGTTTCAATTCAAATTTTGAATACAAAGGAGAAAACAAATGGGACTTTTTGACTCTCTTACAGATGGTGGCGGTTTCTTAACTTCAATGCCTATCCTCAATGCTGTGAAAGATACACCTTTGAATCCAATGAACGGGCCGCTTATTAAGAATGCTCCAGCTATTCTAGATAAGGCAATGAATCCTATGATGTTGGCTTCTGTTCTTGGGTTGGCTGGCAGCGCTATTGGAGGTCCTAACAGCTGGCAGGGAAGACTTGGCAGTGGTGTACAACAGGCAGCTAATGGCAGTATGATGGCTGGCGCGCTTCTCGAAAGAGAGAAAGGCCAGAGAGATTTTTTAAAGAAAATCTTGGAAGCGCATGGGAAAGTTGGCCTTGAAACAGCATCTGCACTAGGTATGCAAAGTCCCGAGCAAAGTGGGCTTTCGCTATCCGGAGCTATGGGAGGTAAATAAGATGGCTTTGATAAAACAAACTGCGCCTCTTCAACAGGCTGCGCCTATTGTCGCTCCGAATATGAATCCAGCTTATGATGCTTTGAAAGCGGGTCTTCAGCAACAGTATGCACAGGCAGCTAACTTTGGTCGAATAGACCCAACTGTCTTGAGAGAGGCCCTCAGTAATGGGGGCTCACTTTCTAATACGTTTGGCTTTAATAGTCCTACGGATGTTCTAGGTTTATCGCCTCAAGAACTTATGATGCTCACCCAAGGTCAGTCTGTGAACAACCAGTTGCAGCAAGGTCAGAAGACTTTCGATGCAGTTACAGGTGGGCCTGAGAATCGAGATGCTATCCGGAGCATGGCTAATCAGTTGTTCCAAGGCGGACAGAGGTTTGAAGCTGATAAGGCGAATAACCAGATGCAAGTTGATTCAGCTAATCAGAGAAGTCAACAAGATGTTTATAATCAACAATTCTCTGTAAATAACAGAAGGGCGGAGAGCGAAGCATCTTTGCAAGAGCAAGTAAGGCATAGCCGGGAAGTCGAGAGGCAAGGCCTTGAAGGTCTTAGGTTGAAAGCCAGCGAGATGAAGTACTGGCAGAGCTTTAACGCCCAGCAGCAAGCTCAGCCGCAGACGGGTTTGCCTTTCGATAGTGAGCTGCAAGAGCACTATACGAAGCAAGCAACTTATTGGGCTGGCAAAGATGATCCGCTTTCTAAAGTTAATATGGCCACAAATCAGTTGTATGCTGTTGCGTTAGGGCAACCTTTTAATAAAGCCTTTGATGTGAATGATGCTAATTTAGCTCGATACCTAAATGGCGCAACTCAGGTAGTTCTTAGGCCCGATGGCTTCTATGGGCGCAAAGTCGTAGATGGCAAATACCAATACGTGAGTATGAAACCTGTCTTGGGATTGCCCGGACAAGATCAGCCGAAAACCAAGAAAGCCGGTTCCGGTAGTGCCGGTAAGCGATTCACTTATAATCCTCAATAGGAGGGCTCTTTATGGGCTGGATGGAAGATTCACTAAGAGAAGTAAACGAACCTGTGAAGGCTGCACAGAAGCCGCAGTGGATGATCGATTCTGAGTTGAGTGATGTTCCTGCGCAGGAGGCTAGTGTAGTTTCGGAACTCTCTAACACTGTTAGTGACATTGCACAGGCTGTTAAGAATCCAGCCCTTACATTCGGCACAATGCGAGCTGGGCTTGAGCAATCTATTGGCGGCTTTCAACAGATGCGAGGTGAGCAGCAGATTAAAGACCTTACACAAGCTTGGAAGCCCCTCAGAACTTTTGCAGGCATCCAAGAAGAAGACCCGCTTGAAAAGGCGGAAAATGTAAAGCAAGCTCTAGCTGCTATGCAAGCTACGGTTAAGCAGGGTAAAGATCTTTACAATGAAGGCAAGGCCTTGGAAGCGGGTTTAGCTGAAGCCTTTCCGCAGAAATCTTATCTTGGAACAGTTGCTCGAGGAGTAACTACCAGCGTCGGCCTCCAGTTGCCTGTAATGGCTGCATCTTTTATCATGCCAGAGCTGGCTGTGCCACTTACAACTTCTATGTACGTCACAACTTCTGGGCAGAAGTACGGAGAGAGAAGGAACGAACAAGGCATTGATGTAGAGACTGCGCAGAGGGATGCAGCTTTCCATGGCACTGTCGAAGTTGCGACTGAGCTAGGAGGAGCTTATTTCATGGGGCAGTTCTGGAAGGCTGCGAAAGCTGGTCAAGGCGTTCTCAAGCCGTTTGTGCAGAATCTGATTAGTGAGGTTGTAGGTGAATCAAGCGCAACAGCTTTGCAAGGAGCTAATGACTTTTCTGGGGCTCCCTTAGATTATATCTTCTCAAAGCAGCATCTGTCTGATCAGATTGATACGGCTGTTGCTACTTTGATGCAGTCTAGCCTTATGGGCATCCCAGGCAAGGTTGTGCAGTTTGACAGTAAGAGGCGCGCTACTAACTATGTAAACCAACTTCAAGATTTTATAACCGAAGCAGAAGCTGCTGGGGAAACGCAGATAGAAATGCCCGGCGGAGCTGTTGTTCAACTTGCAGAGATCAAACAAGAGAAAGCAGATCTTGAAAAAGCTTTTGAACTTACGATACCGGCACAGGAAGCTGAGGCGGCTAGGGATATTGAAGAAGGTGCGCCTGAGGCACCCTCTCAGACTGAAGGGCAGCCTACCGAAGATGAAGTTATTGCATCTACTAAAGAAGCTCTTCAAAGTGTAAAGGACCTAGCTGAGGTAACGCCTGAAGAACTTGCGAATGATACTGAGTTGATGCAAGAAGATTCTCTTGAGTCTACTACACAAGTTGTACAAGAACAACAGCCCGATCCGCTCTTCGCATCTATGATTGTTCAACATCTGGGTAGCCCTCTTAAAGATGATGAGCTTTTGGTGAGTTCTCCCGCTCTTCAATCTTTTAGTAACTATGCAGAAGATTTGCTTATTAGCACAGATACAAAGGCCAAAGTAGCTGTGCTTACTGTAGAAGATCTTAGAAGCAATCCAGAGATTGGGACTGCGCTAGGAGATTCTGTTACTAAACTAGTTGATTACATGAGTCAAGTTGATGCCCCTCGTGCAGCTATTTTAAAAGCCGGAGGTAGGTATGTAGTTGCAGTTGGGTCTGGTAATACAGATGCCCAAACTCTCGAGCTGGTAACCCACGAAGCAGTTGGGCATGTGATCGCCTATGAACATTTCGATAAGGCCACTACAGAGCAGAAGACGGCTATCGAGGCAGACTATCAAGCCTATGTCGCAAAGGTTAATGGCGGTGTATCTAATGAGCAGCTAGCTAAAGATATGTATCCCTTTAACCTTGCTTCTCCTAACCTGCCAGTTGATATAGGTTACATCTCCGTTCTACAAGACGGAACTAATGTCGGCAAAGAGTGGCTTGCGAACCAGATAACTAAGTGGGCGACTACTGACAAGGCTCCGCTGACCCTCGCAGATAAATGGTTCAAGGCTCTTGCAAATCAGTTTAGGAAGGCTCTGACGAAGATGAAGCGGAAAGGAGATACAACTGCGTTAGCTGTAGACTCTGTCGCAGATTGGCTGAATAGTATCTTCGATCCCTCTCGTTTAGATTCAATTCAAAATTCGAATTCAAACTTGATTGAGGTTCCAGCGCAGGATGGACGGAAAGTTCTTTCAAGAAAGCGACAAGTTGCGAAGCTGAGAAAGGCTGTTGATCCGAAAGTACTTGAACGGTACACAATAGGCAAAGCTGTAATGTCTCCGGAAGATGAGAAGATTGCATCTAAGCTTCGCAGTGATATCAAGGCTATAACTAAGACTGGCATGTCAAGTGTAGAGGTTGAGAACAAGAAGAGGCAGCTTAAGCAGATTGAGGGGAAGTACAGTAATGCTGTTACTGTCTTTGCTAAGGGGAATCTGAATAGTCTCGTTCCTTTGAAGACTATAACTGCCTCAAGTAGGTCAACCGCACAAAGAGAAGCTGAGTTCTATAAACTTATTATCGCGGCAGCAGGTAAAGATTTTATCAACACTTCGAGTACGACCTCCAAGCGTATCGAATACTATAGGGGGTTGATTACTAACTTCAAGCAGGAAATCCAACAGTATGCAGACGACCACGGCTTGTCTTTTGAACAGACTTGGCTGAACTTCATAGGTGATCCGGCGAACTTCCTTGGCAAGCTAGGACCTAAGCCGATGTTTGTTAACATGAGGTTGTTTAATAAGCTTGCGGCTGCGGTTGAGCATAACCCTAATGCAGTTAAAAGAGCCATCCTCTATGAGAAGCGGGTTATATCTGAGGAGGTTCAAGAAGTTGTTAAAGAGACCGAAGCTGTTAATGCAGAGCTAGCTGCGACGGAGAAGAAAGTTATTGTAAGGAAGAAAGTATCTGTATCCGACATTCCCAAGGTAGGCAAAGAAGAAGCTATTGAGGCAAAGCAAGAGGTTGTTAAGAGGCTCTCGAAGGCCCCTTCAAATAGTGATATTGCAATGCAACTGGAGGTTCTTCTAAACCAGTATAATGATATCATAGCTGGGAATGCTGATTACAGTGACTTCCAACCTGAACCAGTTTCAATTCAAAATTCGAATTTAAACTCATGGGATCGGATATCTGTGCCCGATGAAGTAAGTGATGAAGAAGCAAAGATGTTTATGGATATGCTAGATAGTTTTGCTGCCGCATGGCATGGAACGCCTCATAGGTTTGAGAAGTTCTCTACGAAGCATATCGGAAGTGGGGAAGGTGCGCAGGTATATGGATGGGGATTGTACTTTGCTAGTAATGAAAAAGTTGCTAGGTGGTATAAGGATAAATTATCTAAAGAGAAAGATGGGCCTGTCACCGTTAAGTTGAATGGCGTAGTGCAAAACTTCTATCGTTTAGACGAGTCTCCTCAAGCTATTTTAACTAAAATTATAGCTCGCGTAGCCTTGCCAAAAGATAGAAGTGCTTTTATATGGGAGAAGGTAATATATGACGTAGATAAAAAGTTGGAAAATAGTATTAAACATTTGAATGTACTAAAACAATCAGGAGCAAAAGAAAACACTTTAGGCGGAGCTATTGATGGTGTGCAGTATTGGAGGGATGTTTTAAGATTAGCTAAGGAATGGGAAGTATCTAAATACGTCGAAGTAAGTAAACCCAAAAGAGGAGCTCTCTACAAAGTCGAACTTGCTCCGCAGGAAGATGAGTATTTGCTTTGGGATGAGCCTTTAGAAGAGCAAAGTAAGAAGGTAAGAACAGCTGTACTGCCTACACTTAAGGAGTGGGCTCGTATAGATGATCCCGATCATATAAACTATATGTTTGGAACTTCTGGCAAAGGCTTTTACTCTGAATTGGTTAGTAGACTAGGAAGTCAAAGTGAAGCTTCTGCTTATCTTTACAGTCTCGGCATCAGAGGGAACAAGTATCTAGATGGCAATAGCCGCTCAAAGGGCGAAGGGCATTACAACTACGTAATCTTCAACGAGGATGATGTTGAGATTAGTGAGATTAGTGACTTTGCGGGTAAGTCAAAGGAAGAAAAGAAAGCCCAGAGGATAAAAGATACACTCTATAAAGTCCGCCCCCAGAAGAGAAACCTTAAACCTCTTACGCCTGATGAACTTGAAAAGAGAGAAGCAGCTAAGTTAGAGAGAAGATCTAAAGCCGAACGCCAAAGAAGAGAGCTTCTCAAAAACGTGATAAAGCTCGCTGAGACTGCGAAGGAGAAAGGACTTGCCTTAACGGAATATCTCCAGCAAAGCGGTTTCTCTGATGAAGAGAACGTTAAGATGGTGAGGTTGTATCTTCAGAACCGAGGAGTCTTTAATCAGCGCGAGCATATTATGCGCCTTGCAACTGCACTGGGACTTTCCGATAGTGTGTCTGGTGATGAAGGTTTACAGGAATTTATCCTTACGGTGTTCCCAAAAAGCTATGGAACTCTTGATACTATTGGTATCCGTGGTAAGGATATTATCCTGCACAGGTTACAGGAACTCTACTTTAATCAGAACCAAGACTTTATGGACTTTACAAAGGAGAAAACGCTTCGAGATTTTAAAGCAGAGAAAGCTGAGGAGTTCAAAGGTCTAGCAACATGGGATAGGCTATTGGCTTTTAAGTTACGCATTATAGATCAGGTTGAAGAGAATCTCTCTGTAACACCGGCAGGATCTAAGATTGTCTATCATCTGAAGCAGGTCCTCGGAGCTCAGTATGCTCTTTATTCTAGAGACTACATGAGACAGATAGATAACATGCTGCAAGAGATACCAGATAAGGCGGCTCGAGAAGAGTTGCTAGAGAGATATCTGGAGGGTGTCCCAGGGCAGGCTGGAAGAAATGAGACTGAGACTAGATACTTTAATATGATGGATCAGATTTTTCAAGCCTACGGCAAGGAGATGGAGATTCTAGGCTTTAAGACTTTCTATAACTCTGGCCGGCGGGAACTATTTAAGCACGATCCAACTGTGAGATACTTCCCCAGGATGTGGCCGAAAGGAGCTTTTGAAAAGCCCTCTGAGATTATGATTCAAAGTCTTATAAGAAGCGGGGAAGCTTTCAATGAAGAACACGCTAGGAAGCTGATTAACAAGATGCGCCGCAGACAAGCTCTTTTGCATGTTCCTAGGTATGCAAACATGGAGATGGCAAGAGAAACGAACATGGATGGGTGGATTAAAGATCCGGTTGAGGTCCTGAGATCTTATGTAGCAAACGGGAGTAGAAGACTTGCAGTTGTCAGGATGCTCGGACCTACGGCAGAGGCGAAGTTGGTCTCTCTCGCAGCTGAACATCTTCGCCAGAGCGCCATACCAGAAGCTATGGAAGACGCCATCAATGCTGTCAATGCAATCATAGGCGGGCGTTCAGCAGTAGAGAAAGATACAGCAGTTGGTTGGGGTGTTGGAGAGGGTCAAGCTATGGCAGTTGCTACTATGCTTCAACACTCGCAATTACTTCAACCAGGTGTGGCGTCTAACGTATCTGCGATATCAGGTTATAAGCATTTGATTAAAGGCTTTTCTCAGATTCTTTTCAGAGATAGAGCAACCAGAGAGCAGGCTAAGGCAAGAGCTTTTGCTATGGGCGTCGCTGAGAGGTTCGTATCCAGGGAGATTATAGATAACCTGGATATAGATAGCCCAGCTAGGGAGCGGACAGATAAGCTTTTGCGCGCTTGGAAGATGGTAGGGATTGACCAGTGGATGCGCGCTGGCTCAGCTTTGGCTTTCCATAGCTATTTAATGGAAGAAACAGCTAAGGCGGTTTCTGGAAGTGCGAAGGCGAGGGCAAATCTTAAAGAGGCCTACGTAGATGCAGACGCTATCATAGCTGCATATAATGCAAACGAGGAGAAAGAAGTTGAAGATTGGATTCAACTTGGAGCTTTCTCTCTAACACAAAAGACTAACTTTGCAACAGATGCTCTTACAACACCGAAGATTTTAGAGAAGGCAAACCCTTGGATGCAGATGCTAACTTTGTTTTCTCGGTACAGTTATCATCAGCATAAGTATCTTAAAGATATGCTACTTAATCACCCAGAAAGACTATTTAGGCAGGGGATGAGTACGACAATCATAGGCGCTCCTATCTATATGCTTAGATTATTAGCAAAAGGAGTTGATCCGTTTAAACAGTTTGAAGAAGATGGAGTCTTTGCTACTCTATACAAGATGTTCATGTCCGGCTCTGGTTTAGGGTTATTTGTAGATAGTCTAGGCTCAGCTTTGATGGGTTACCAAGGATCTAGCGGGGGCGGACCTTTGATCGAGAAAGGTAAAGATGTAGGTAGTCTTGCCCTTGGGGCAGCGAAAAACGCTGTGCAAGGGAAACCTATTACCGAGTATACGTATGTTATGGCTGTGAGAACTTTCGTTGATGCAGGTATTTATGTATCTGCTAGGGTGCTTCCGGCTAAGATCGGTATTCCTATTGCAGCTGGTTTGGGCTTTGTAGCTCCGGCGATAGAGAAGAATGTTATGCCCACCAAGAAAGAAGCGGTTGTTAACTTTGTAGACGGAAAAAGGAGGTAGCGAAGATGGCAAAGTGGCTAGAGATCGCAAAGGGTGAAGTCGGAGTATCTGAGGTCAAAGGAGGCGAGAATAAGAAGATCATCGAGTATCATTCTACCACCACACTAAAGGCGAAGGAGGACGAGATACCGTGGTGCTCTAGCTTTGTAAACTGGTGCATCTTGAAAGCCGGACTCAAAGGTACAAATAGTGCAGCTGCGAAGAGTTGGCTTGACTGGGGTGTGGCTTGCGAGCCTAGGGAGGGGGCTATCTGTATTATACAGCAGAAGCAGGCCGGAGCAGATAAAGCAACTGGAAGCTCCTCGGGATATCACGTAGGGTTTTATCTTAGAGAGCAAGATGGGCGGGTTAGACTTCTGGGCGGGAACCAAGGTGATTCAGTAAAAGAAAGTGGTTTCGGTCTTGGGTCTTATAGGATCGTTGGTATGAGATGGCCAACAGAGGAGGCGTAGAGAATGTGGAATAAGATTTATACGGCTATTATTCTTGTGGCACTAACCGCAGGTATTGCTTCGGCATGGACTTCGACACTGCCCTCAGCTAGCCACGGCACACTCGGAGATAATCAGAAGCTCGAGCTGATTAAGCAGAATCTGGAAGAGCTTAGAACTCGGATCGATGCAGATAAGGCTATTTTTGCTTCCTACACTTCGACGCATTCCTAAAGGAGATTGTTATGCAAGATAAAGATAAACTCACTACCATTCTTGGTGCGGTTGGTGCCGTTGTAACCGCCGCTGAGCCGGTTGTTTCTGCAAGCTCTGGCACCATGCATCAAGGTGATTGGCTGCAACTTGCTATGGCGGTTGTTTTCGGTCTGCTCGGTTGGGCGACTAATAAGAAAGAGGCTAAGATAATCAGCACGGATTAGTTTCCATTCGAATTTCGAATTTAAACTAAAGGAGGTGATATAGATGCCGAAGAAACCTACTATGCCGATGATGCCCAAGAAAGATATGCCGCAGATGCCTAAGGGCGGAAAGAAAGGTGGGAAGTGTTAAGTAGATAAAAGAAAGGGAGATAGACTTAGCTATTGTCTATCTCCCTTTTCTTATCTATTTAGAGGCCTCAAAGCCTGGGAAGTAATCTTCTACACAGCTATCTAAGTTACAAGACTTACAAGGTTCTTGATCATAGCGCTTGAAGCGGAACTTACAGCGAACGCAGCCACCTTGAGTTTCTTGATTTCTAGTCTTGGCTTTCTTTTCTTTCTCTTCGCATTCGGCACAGGTTCCCATTGTTTAATCCTCCTTAGTAAATTGTTTCAAGATATCTCCAACAGGGGCATAGATTGGTCGGTCGTCTATAAGATTATTTACCGCCATGGCATCTAGGATAATTGCACAACATGCCATTACGTGACCTAAGTGGCAAGCTCCAGACTCTTCTTCTACATCTTCCCTATCTAGGAAAGCTCTCAAGTGACGTTCGGCGGCATTAAGATAAACCATAGCAGATACTGACTTCTCTCTCCAGTTGTATGGCCCATACTTAGCTGCGCCTAGTTGAAAAGCTATGGCGGTGTGAATCAGCGCTGGGGAAGGTATAAGACCCAGAGCAGGCTTCTTCATACCGAAGATAGATTTTGGATTGTTATCAGGGCGCTCCACTTTTAACCTCCTTTAGTGTAATAAAGATTGTTCCATAGCAACCCTTGCAAGACTTGTCGTTAGCTTGCTTTGTTCCGCAGGTTATGCACCTATACAGCTTCATTAGTCTTTCCCTCCAGTATGTGTTTCGAGATTGAATAGAGATAATCTGTTCTCTCTGCATCGTATCGGATATCTATAACCTTCCTAGCTGCAAGAGTCTTCATGATAATCTGCAAGGTGTATTCATCTATATCGTAGCAGAACTTATCTAAGATATCACTTCTAGTTGTTTGCTTTACCTTGAGAAGGTAATCGAAGATTTGAGCAGTTGATTCACTGTATCTAGCTTTGCCGAGTCCAAGGAAAGCTCTAGGCATCTTAGGCTCTACTGATTCAAGCAAAGAAACAGCTCGCTCAAAGTCAGATACAAGAATAATTCTGTCAGAAGAGCGAGAAGCACTAGCAACCATACTGAGCTTAAGAGTGTGAACAGCTCTTCGCTCACAATAGCCAGCAAAGTGAGGATCTTTAATAACCGGACTCTTGCTTTGGTGAGTATACCACTTTGTATAAGCTTCCATAGTTTTGTTATCAAATCGCATCTCCCCGGCCATCAGTGCAATCTGCTCAAGATCATTCACTAAGTAGGGCCGCATATTCAGAATATCTTGCGAAACAGTAGGATCAGCTACAATCTGTTTTTTAGTATCCTCGACGACGAATATAATTCGAGATGTAAACCCACCCCCGAACGCTTCTTGAGGCAAGATAGATCGCAGCCAATCAGGTGCTGTGGCTCCGAGGAAGTTAACACACACGCCGGTGAGTTTGTCTGTGCCACTGCCCTTGGTTCTGTATGTCCACTGGTCGTGACAATCAAACCAGTCAGTGAGATCAGCAAGGAATTTGATATTACCCTGGCCAAGAAAGACACTGAGTTCCTCCGATTGAACTGTTATAGAGCAATGAAACTTTGGGACGTTATCCGTAGGGTCCATGTAGGTAGCGACACAGTCTCGCATATCTCTGATGAGAGCCTCCCTAGTTACAGACTCGCTTGTAAGGACAACTCCGTTGATGTCTTGCAAGAGGTCCTTGCCTATGCCCATCGCAGTTCCCTTACGACACCCGCTGGGCCCAATCAAGACTATGTACAAATTCGGATAGAGTCTTTTGAAACCCCACTTTAAGTATACCCTTCTTTGTAAGCATCCGCTGATAGCGGAAAGCGCTGTCCAGATATGGTAGTTTGTAGGGGGTTCCGTGTTTGCAGTGTATCTTAGATACGCTGTTAAGAAGTCCTCGTAGTTTCTTGCCATTACCCCTCCTCAACTTCATCATCTTCAGAGTCCTCCAATTCATCTAAGTCGATAGCGGTTGAGGTTTGTTTTTGCTTCTCAAGTAGCTTTGCGACAACCTGTTCGAGGTTTGCTGTAACTTCGTCTAGTGTTCCTTCTATGGAGACTTTCTCAAGATTCTTTGCATCAAAGCCTACTTTTGCATCTGTTCTGATTATAAATGATCTGCCATTAGCCACCAAGGGGACTTCAGCAAACTCCTTTATAGCCAGCATACACTGGGCGTAGCCTCTAAGATCTGAGAGAATCCTTTGCCAGAGGACAGAGTCATGCACTTGGGAGAGTAGCTCTAGCTTTCGCAAGAACTCAAAGTCTGGCAAAGTCTGCTTCTCGTAGCAATCAATCAGGGCTTTGTTAAGAAGCTGAGCAACCGTGCTCTGAGGGATATAGGCGTAAGCTGCTTTAAAGAGATCATCTCCCCAGCGATCTAAAAACCTCCTTTTCCTTCCAAACAGATTTACAAGAGTCCGATCTTTTCCCAATTGCGTTCTGATATGTGCGTGCCAGATTCTAATAGAAGGATAAGCTCTGTGGTAGAGATCACAGCAGCGCCGCGCTTCCCTGAGATCGAGACCATATGTAGCAGCAAATCCGTTCGCTCCGAGGTCGTAGTTGAGACCGTGATTTGACTTCTTCCCGGCTTGCCTACAGGACATATTAGGAATAGGATGATAGCGAAGGATATCAGGGCAATACTCTTTCCGCTTCTGTAGAATAACAGATTCATCAGACTCACTCCCTAGGATTTCATCCTCTAACTTTATAAGCTCTTTCGGTGCGCCGAACATTAGATGGGCTGTATTGATATGCGCATCTTCCCTATTCTCTATGGTGCGGATCATATTAGCATCGCCACAGAGATAAGCTACGACAACCCATTCAGCTTGTGCTTTGTCCATCTCGCACATGAGATAACCTTCGTCAGCCTCTAAGAAGGCCTTAAAGATTTTAGGAAGGTTTTGCATGTTAGTTCCGGTGCCAAATATCGTTGCGCTGGAAGAAAGTCTACCACTATTAGTGCCAGAGATATTCCAAGAACACCTAAGACGGCCATCACTATCAAAGCTAATATTAAGGTAGGTACCGATAAGCTTCCTGTAAGCACGTACTTGTTGGACAAGGGTTGCCTCCTTGCAGCCTTTAAGGGCTAGTTTTTTCATTGCTTTGTTGTCTGTTGTAGCTTTTGAACTTCGCTCTCCAGTAACAGGGTCTTTCTTCAAGGCGGTTATTGGCTTATAACCTTTGACGCCGTAGAAGTACTCTTTGCATTGTTTCGGACTTGAGACGTTAAGAGCAAAGCCGCAGAGTTTATTCAACTCGATTTGCGCCTTCTCAAGGGACGCTGTTGCTTCAACTTTATGTGCCTGCAACTTATCTTTGTTAACCTTAATTCCTCTGGTTGCCATGAACAGAAGTGGCTCCATGAGTCTGCGGCAGAAGTCATATGTCTCAGCGTTTCCAAACTTGACTAGCTCATCTTGTAGCAAAGGATCAGCTTCGAGAAGCACCGCAGAGTCTTTTGCATTATACTCGTAGAACTGATTAATGTTGTTATGGCCGCTACCTTTGATATCATTGAACCAAGTCTTGCCGTCGTCTTTATAGTAGGGTTCCCTTGTAAAGAGGGAGCAGATGAAACCTAAGCCTTTCGGGAAGTCAGGGTAGTTCAGATGGCACTTTATCATTGTGTCGTGGACTATGCCTCTTACGATAATCTTATTCCGCATCAAAAGAAAGCTTCTATCAAACATTCCGTTTTGGAGATATTTTGCTATAGAGGCATCGCCTAGATAAGCCTCAATCAATCTCCAGAGTTCTGCTTCCTCTTCGATAGTCCAACGCGAGTCGAAAGGGATTGACATAGATAGCAAGGAATCAGGAGCGAAAGAGATACAAGAAACTTCACCTTTGTAAACCTCGATATCGAAAGCGGAAGGTTTCTTATCGGTGATAAGCTCAAGAAGAAAAGCCTTACATTCAAGGAAACTGGGTTGGACCAGTAAAGTACGGGCCGGGACTCGAATGTCTGGGTAAAAACTCTCTTCATGAATCCTCCGAAAGTCATTGGCGATGTGATATCTTAAGAGATATTGTCTAATTGCGGTTGCTGGAGATAGCGTTGGGATAACTTTGTAGGGCGTTCCATCTTCGCGAGTAAAGTTCCCAGCTGCTTCGAGCATTGAGTTTCTGTACTTGGTTATCCCTGATCTTCGGCAGACAGCTTGGAAGGGGATTTCACCTAGAGGGACAATGACATTAGGATTTATGACCTTGACTATGGAACAGATATTCCCTATTGCGTCGGCACCTGTAGTTGTAAAACCTCCCTTCTCTGTCCATAGACCTGCGCAGCTGATGCCAGTCGGGTTTAAGAAGATAACGGATAACGATGAGAGTTGAATACCAGCAGTACCCAAGCATTGCCCTAAGAGAGTCCCAGCAGTACCAGAGAAAGGCTTGCGAGTTTTGAAGTCGTCTGAGCATGGAGAATCTCCTATGACTACGATCCTACTACCAGGGATTATTTGGGATATGCCTTCAGTTTGTGTTTGTAGACCGTCCATTTGAATGAAGCTCATTCGCAGTCCTCCGACCTGTAGTGTTTATACTGGCTACAAGAATCAGAGTCTTCAACTTTCGGTTGCTGCCATGTTGTGATATCTTTTTGCATTACCAACACAGGCGGGTTAAAGCAACATCTATTTTCCTTCTTCCAAAGGCAACTGCCACAACGTCTTTCCATAAAACCTCCAAGTAACTGCACCGTCTATGCAGTTTGTATTCAAATTTCGAATGCAATCTAATGCAAGCGATTAAAGATTCTTCTTATTGTATAACTTCGGATAAGAGAAATAGCTGTGAACCAGAGACTGATCTTTATGTTGGTTTCCAAAGGGCAGTTGATTCCATAAAGAGGAAAGATCAATACCTGGCTTGCAACTGCAACTGCCCAACCTATAAAGATATTCGCCCAACTTTCTATGAAGGAGCCGATCTTACTCTGACTCATAGAATTCCGGCCTGTTCCATTTCAACGAGCCTGATAAGGAATCTCTTCTTAACCTCCTCATTAAGGTCAAAGCCGAATGTACTATGGCCCATAGAAAAGCCAGTGAGTAGATCATTACCACTTCCGATAAACGGCACAAGGATTGTACAGCCCGGCTGAGCATAGGTTTCGAAGACCTCCTTCATAAGGGATAAAGGCTTTTCCGTAGGGTGAATCTTCTTATCTCCGTTGAGTTTTTTATGCCGGAAGATATTACTTCTTCCCCTCTTGAAGATAACCGGAGTGCCTTTTCTACAAGAGAAGAAGGGTTCATAGCATCTTGCAAGATACAGCTCAGGTTGATTTGTCTGACCTTGTTCGCCGGTATCCCAGATGTTAGGGATAGCATCTACTTTCCACCCTACCTGCTGGAGCATTTCAAGGAGAGGCTGATACCACTGGATTGCAAACCACCAAGTCATGGAGCAGTCATCTGCAGAAAGCCTAAAGCACTCGGATGCGACTTCATAAGCGAAACCTCTCCATTCTCCACTCTCTTTATCGCGGAAGAGAAAATCTCCTGCAGCCACTTCTCGGTAATCTGATTCGATAATCTTAACGTCTCCACCGTTATCTCGCTTGATTGCATTAAGGTCGATTCCGTACGGAGTGTCGACGTTGATATATCGCAGGGTTGTGCTCGGCTCGAGATTCTTAAGGCCTTCGATAGCATCACCGATTCTAAAGCTTGCGTCTGCTTGTGAGTAGAAAGATAACTTAGGCTTTTGGGTTGCAAGAGCTGGGTTTTCAACAACAGTAGCTCCGCCTTTGTCAACTTGAATTGTGTTCGTAGCACGGTGCCTCCTTCCAAGTTCTTCTACAATAAGACGCTCTTGCATCTGCTTAAGCTTCTTGCGCGCTTCATCCTTAGTTGAACAGGCCGCAAGCTCTGGGATTTCCTCCATAGCCTTCGCAAGTGCCACGTCCATAGAGAAGTTAGCTTGGGAGTCACCAAGCATCTCGGCGACGTCTTTCTGAGATACCCCAGATGAATTAGTTGCTGCACGACCTGTGCCTTTAATGCCGTGAAGCTCTTGCTTAAGGCGGAGGATTTCATTTTTAAGTGCAACCTCCTCTTGCCAGGTTAAGTTTTCTCTCTGGAGGTTTTCTTCCAGTTCCATTTCTCTGAGCTTGATAGGACTGACATCTTTCATTTCCCTCACAGGGATTTGGGTCCAGCCCAGTTTTTTCAGAGCAGTCATTCTTCGGCCGCCGGCAATCAGATTATTCTGTTCATCAACTACAGGAAAATGCATCAGGCCGTTTTCGACTATAGATTGGCAGAGTTCATCTATCTTGTTGTACTCCTTCCTGAATCTTTCTCCGATAACTATGTCTTCTACAAAAAGGTATTTAGATGGTTGATCTTCAACTGCACCTGTAAGCATATCACCGAAGCTCACTATTTTATCCTCCTAAGTTTATGTTCAAATTTTAAATTCAAAGTTACTTCGGAAGTTCAACTCCCATCTGAGCCAGTAGAGCTCTAGCCATTTCCGGAGTCATATTTGCGAGAACCTTATCTGCACTGTTCTTCTTTTCTCTTGCTTTAGTGAGGATTATTGTTTCTTTAGTACGATTGTGTCTGATATCCTTTAAAGCTTCGAAAAGCTCTTCATCAGACATTTCGCTTATTGTAGTTACAATGTCTTCTAGTAAAGCCACTGTTATACCTCCTTCTTAGAAACATGTTTAGTTACGGCATTCCAATCTTTGTTGAGAATCAAACCTACCAATTCCTTCCCATGAGTTTCAACTGCATCACAGAGATTTTCACAAAGAGCTTCCATTACTTTGTTCTTCACGCCCCATGGAAGGAACTTGTTCATTCTCTGATCTAGTGAGTCTTCGATAATGATGCTTACACGAGGCATTGAGCAGCCTCCTCCGGGAAGAGCCCGTTTTCATCTAAATCTTCTGCACAACTTCTACAGGCATGTTGGTTTATTCCTAACAACGTAATCGGCCCGTATGTAACGTATTTATCAGGTGTTCCGCTCCCTCTTACTATTTGCTTTGTACAACAGTCACAGGTTGTAATCCTGCCAAGTTTCATAAAACCTCCCTTCGAAAATTGAGACAAAAAAGGGAGAGCTGATTTGTTTAAGAACCAACTCTCCCTCTTTGTGTTCTGCACCTGCCCGAGGACTACGCCGCCTCAAGTCGTTTACGATCAAGAACCATAGTTCTAACCTCGGCTTAATTGCTGCAGGCGCATTTGTTTACTTCATCATCGGCAACTTGATTTTGTTAGAAACAACTCCCTGATACTCATCCTGAGTCAGGAAGCACTTGGCGCGAGCGCCGGGGAAGCGGGTAAGGTCGATGCCTCCTTGGAACGGAATACCGAACTGAACGAGGAAGCGCTTCATGAAGAGGAGCTTGTTTTTCTTCTTGCTCTCGTCGTCATGAGCGAGAGGGAAGCTGATGTTGTGGAGGACGTTGGCAGCGCCGGTTGCGCCTTCAACTTCAAGGATCACCAGCAGGCCTTTGCTGTTGCCACTTTCATCCTGCTTCTCCTTGACGTCGGTGATAACCAGGCTGTACTCCCCTTCAGCTACCGGCTTGTCTTCTTCGATTGCATCCAGTTCCATGTCGATAAAGCTCATCTGTGTTTCTCCCTTTTCTTTTGTTTGGTTGAGGTTTCGTTTGTGTTTAGATTCGATTTGAAATTCGAATTTAAACTACTCTTCTTCGTCCAGTTGTTCGCAATCTCCGCAGTTGTCAAGCGTGATTTCCTCGAGGGTGCAGTTACCTTCTGCGTTCTCGTCCTGATACTTGCAGTCGGTATTAGCGCAGCTTTTCATAACAGCCATGTTCTCACCTCCTTTGTTTTCGACGTCTCTACTATGGTTAATCCGTCCAGATACCCTTCTCCCGCAAGATCTTCCCAAGGCCGAACTTTGTTACGTCGGAAGAGTTTGCAGGAATTGTAATATCTAAGGTCGGAGGAAGCTCCATGCTGCATCTTGCAGTTGGGTACATATCCGTAGGGACGGTGTCGATAAGATACTTTACCTGCCCATTGACTACGTCTGCATGACAGTGGTAGATGTCAGAGAAGAGGATCGGAAGTTTCTGTTTAAGTTGACCAGCTACCATGAGCTGGATCTTGACGGTCTTCATAAGCTTGTCTTGGGCAGCGTTCTCGTGGCCGGTAAAAAATACAAAACAACCTTGACCGTTAGCGTTACGGATGATACGAGCGAGAGCGTTAGCAGCAACTCCGTAGTCGCTGATCTCCGGCTGCTTGCCAGCTCGTCCGTTAATCTCCAGGATACGATCCATGAGAAGGTCGTTAAGAGTAGTAATACTGTCAAATCCAACTGCATCGAAGCCTCCCTTTACGCCGTCTATCTCAGAGTTGGGATCAGCGAACCAGTTCGCCTTGAGCCTTCTCTCGAAGTCATTCTCCCACTTGGAGTAAACATCATTAGCTTCGTAACGTGGAGCAGAGGAATCCTTCACACCTTTGAGAGTAGATACAGACATTGAGATATTCTCAGGCATGAAGGCTTCATAGTGGATATCATCCGTACCTTTGATCGAAGACAAACCTGCCGGGTCGAACATGTAGAGGAACTTTCTACCAGGGATTGTACGAAAAGCAGTTGTCTTCCCTGAGCCTATGTCTCCGTAAAGGAGGAAGTTGTTTCTAGCTGGCTTTTCCATAGCAGATGCATGGGGCATTAGAAGCTCCTTTCCGTAGCGCAGCAGGATTCTTCTTGCTCTGTTTGGCCGGCATACGCTCTATTAAGTGTGGCTATACCTGCAGGCTCTCCCTTAGTTTTATTAACTGCGGTAGCTATGTATTCCTTCTCTACTTGCTCAGGGTTCCCATAGTATCGTTCAATCTCAGCTGTCATATGCGCCAACTTTTTAAACACCAAAGTCTGGCAACCGACTTGAACTACAAAGCCATTCAAAACAGGGTGGATTGTGAGGTCTCTGATCATTGTAAAAATCTCCTTTGTGTTGTTGTATTAGATGGCAAGATTTGCCTTCTTTGTGTTAGTGGTGTCAGTCTTGTTCATCTTCCATCTGCATAAACTGCTATCGAAGAACTCTTGTTTGCAATCTGGGCAGATGTAATTCCAGTTGCCTTCGTCTGTTCTGACTATGAAGCTCCCGCAATCGCACTTTACATTTGTAGTCTCTTGCATCTAGCTAGCCTCCGCTGTTGGGGTACAAGTTACGGTGCCATCTAAGTTCTCAGTAATATTAAAAGGAACCCAAGTTGCACTCTGCATATTATCCGGAATCTCTTTGTGCTCCGGATTCTCCCAGAACTGACATAGATCATGATAAGGACAAGTGCCGAAATATTGAGTGCAACTTGTAGTGCACTTAGGGAAAGCTGGTAGATAGTCAAGGCGATCACCGCTTGCTCTGTACTCAAGAAGCCTTTCCTCATTCAACTCAATCATGTCAATCAGATCTGTAACTTCCCAGACCCATGCATTAAGTTGACTTGTTTGCCTCTGCAGAGGGATTCTCTGGAAGTCAATCTTTGTTTTCGAAACCAGAGCTCCGTCGATCAAGACTCCGTGCATCTCATCTCCGTAGGTCATATGCCCAGCGTGAAGATAGCCATCCATCTGGCCGTTCGGCGAGAAGGAGTTTATCCAACTACTTTGCATACTCGAAGCGGTTTTATGATCGCAGATTGTTATGCCCAGTCGATCTCGGAAAACCTTATCCCACTTGCCTATGTAGAAGATGTTTGCATTGTCTAAAGAAAGAGGCACAACAAAGGCTGTTTCGGTTTCCATCAACTGTATACGCTCGAGTTGACTTCGATATGTTCTGATATACTCTTCCAGCATCGAAACCGCACGAGCTGGCGTTCTTGGGAAGGTATCGAAGTCTAATGAGTCTGTCATACCCATAACTTTCCAGGTTTTTATAAACTCACAAGACGCACCCTCGAGGAGTTGGTAGTCGTTAAGGCTGTTTACATTATTCCAGAGGAAGTCCATCGCCGCGTGCCAGGCGCTGCCGAAGATGAGAGGGACTCTAATCCCTGAAGTCTCCCAATGTCTGATGTGGCGGAAGTAGAATTTTCGAGGGCAAACCCTCATGACGTCGAGCATACTGTTATCGAAGAACCTTTTGCCCGAGGGCGTACTCATGCCACTTAACTTAAGCTCCTTCGCAGCATCCACTGTTGTTATTGCATAAGCTGGGTTGAGGTCGGTATCGTTCACTTTGAATTTACCTCCTAAGATGCATAGTGCCTGAACACTTTGGATTCTTACATTTGATCGTTGCATCTTCTATGAAGCTATTTGTAGTCCAGTCACAGGTATCGCACTTGTGCGTATTATACACTGGCATAAGCTCTCCTAAGTTTCAATTCGAAATTTGAATTTAATCTTTTTCTTTTACCTCAAGACAGGTTACTGTTTCACCTGGGAATTGCGGGCAAGTTGTTTCGTCGAAGCAACTGCAGGTGAGTGCAAAATCTCCTTCATCAGTCTCTTCTTCATATTCGAAACCATCTGTGCTATGTATAGCTCTATGAGGGCAGATATCTATAACACACACATCAGCTTTATTACACTGCACCTTCATGAGAAACCTCCCGATCTAAGAGAATTGTCCTACTCATATAGCGGCCGTTCCTATACATGAGTAGATTAAGCTTTCCGTGTTTAAAAGCGAATATGGCACAGCCTACACTGCAGAGGGTTGTTAAAGATGTTAAGAGAATAAAATCTTCTTCCTTGCTATCAGCAAGAACATCCTCCCAAGCTCTGGTCATTATACCCAGGGCGTGTTTGCTGAGCATACCTTTGGTTACATATCTCAAGGTTCCGTATCTCTCTGCATCTGAGAAATCATGAGCACCTTGGTTGGGTACAAAGACGGTTGGCATTGTCGAACTCCGTTATGCGTTGATAATCTCGATTCCGCCCTCAAAAGCTGGATGCTCCAACAAGAGATCTTCTAGAGCAGCTTTCGCTTCGTCTTCAGTGGCTTTGTCGATCGGGTCTATGGTAGCGAAAAGATTTCCAACGGGAATCTTGCCCGTTATTCGATAGGTTTTCTGCGGGGTCATAAGTTTCAAGGTTTCCCAAGAAAATTTGACACAAAGAGGAGAGCCGTCAAGCTCTAGAAGGAGGGATTTACAAGTATCGCCTTCGTACTCGGCTTCGATATTTGTTACAACTTTACCTTTCAAACTCTCGAGGTTAAAACTCTTATCAACTTGATTCCAGCGCATCTAGAAACCTCCCTTATTGTTAGTTGTGATAAACGCTCAAATGTGATTTTTTAGTTCCAAGGACAAAAATAGAGGGAGGCCTTTATTTCAACCTCCCTCTATTCAAAATCTCCCTTACGTGTTCCAGCTGATGGACTGGATTAGCGTTTTGTAAGGCGAGATTTTCTTTGCTTCTACTACTGAGCCATCGCCATGAGCTTCTCAAGGAACTCAGCTTTCTGTGCCTCGGTCATCTTGGTGAGAAGAGCCTCTGCTTTGTCGGTTACAGATGCCGCGGCCCTTTCAGCCTTAACGCCCGGCTTCCACTGGCTGAGAGCCTCCTGGATTTCGGCATCAGTGTAGGGGCGCTCCGCCGAGACGCCTTCGACAGCAGGTACGTTGGTTTTGAGTTTGCGACGAACCAGCGACTGAGCATCGACCTTAGCAGCTGCGAGGAATGCCGAGAAGACAACCTCTTTACCGAAGAGTTCGATTGCCTCTTCGACGGTCTCGCCGAAGTTGTATTCACACTCAACAGTGCGGGGGGTATAGCCTGCAGTTACAACTTCACCAGCTTCGTTGCGTACTTCCTTTACAGCCGTGCCTTCTGCGGTTACGAACTTAGTTTTTGCCATTTTGTACAATCTCCTTTTTGGGTTTTTGCCTTGTTGCCAAGGCTTCGTCAATCATCGAAACATTACATTACCATATGGTTACATAGATTACAATCCTTTTTTTCTTTCTATGGATTTTAATTTATATCTATTAGTTTGCCTCCTCTATTTGGGTTTCTACAGTTAATTTGCCATTAAACTTTCTTGCGATATCCGCAAGTGTCTCGATATCATCAGCACTTTCTGTTTCTATCTCGGGTAAGGTTAAAGTGCATATGAAATATACCTTTGTTTTCGGTTTTGCAGTTCTAGGTAAAAAGCTCATCTTATAAAACCTCCATTAGTTTCTGTTTGAAATTTGAATTGAAAGGTTAATCCTCTTCCTGTCTTTGCTTGTTGTACTCAGCTGTATCCGCCTCTTTAAACTCTGAGCAATTACATCTGTACTCTTTGAGTCGAGTTGACCACTCCATTTCCCTGTTACAGTATCGACATCTTGGCATTCGCATCTTAAAGACCCTCCCTCGGGATATCTCTAAAGTCTCTCATCCTCATAAACTCAAAACAGCTGTCTTTATCCAAAACAGCTATGCGCGGTTTATTAAGAGTTCCGATTCTTTGAAACTTGTAGGTGAAAAACTTGTTTAAGAAGAGCCCCTGGTTGTCCCAGATAAACTGTCTGAGTTGTTGTGTAAGGCCTGTTCCAGTCCCGATCTTGATCTCTCCAAACTCATTTGAATGACAGATGAGTTTTCCGAGCGTACCTTTGCCTGTTTTATTAGCCTGATGGCTAGATCGTTTAGATAAACCTCTCTCATCGATAATCGCTTCATTCAGATTCTCCAACTGTTCCTCGAAACCTATAATCATAGCTTCGCCATCTTCAAAGGGTTTTCGTTTCCATAGACAGCCATCATTGAAGGTCCCGCGGCCGAACTTATATGGGGCATTATAGTAGCGCCCGCAAATCCCTTCGTAGCCCTCTTCTAGGTATTCCACCTCAGCCTCGAGAACTTCCTCCCAAGTTGTGCAGAGTCTCTGCTCTATGAGCTTTATATGATCTGTTTCCTTGCAGAGAATCTGGAGCATTGTATAGCGCGTTTCAAACGGCATGTCGTAGAGGTTCCAGAGATCAAAGACCTGCGCCTCGAAGTCGGGGATACCGTCTTCAGACATGATCCCACTTGTTGTCTGATTAAAAGTGCTATCGCGGACAATCAGCTCACAGTCAAAGCCCTCGTATTCTGGTCTACCTAGGACCTTCTGTATATACCTATTGGGTATCGGTATAAGGGTGTTTGAGAGAACCACTCCGTTTTTGATTGCACCTCGAATGCCATCAAACTTAGGTCCGACCCAACTCGGAAGGCGAACTTTATGAGAGTCTTTGTCTCTTACCTTAACCGCTCGCATAGGCCGGAAGGGGCTATCTAATGTTATACGATTAGCCATCTTTTCTCTCCCTTCTTTTGATAGAATTAAGACCTAGGAACCAATCGCTAGTTGTGAAGACTACCCAAAGATATCTGCACCATAATATTATTATGGCTAGAATACTTAGAAGTACTAATATAGATCCTAACAGGATAAGACTATCTAACATAACTAAGACCTCCCCTTATAGACTCTCTCGAATTTAAAGCCGTGTATATGATCTACGTTCTTGAGTTTGGGAGATAGGAATTTTATATTTCCATAAAAGAATCCGTCTTCTCGTTGTGGTAGTTTTGGATTCACATCTGCGCACTTACCTATAAGGTTCTCTTTATTATCATAGTGCCATGACATTTCCCATATGTCTGTTATCCTAATTCTCATTGCTTCTTGCCTCCTTGTTTGTATACAAGATTAGGTACCTTATCTTCTTCGTACCACCAATAACCTATGCAAGAACCCTCTTCGTTATCGAGTAACGGATCTATCCAATCTAAGAAACTTTCGATCTCTGTTCCATAGTTCTTTAGATCACTCCTGCTGAAGATATAATCTTCATGATAGCGACTTGTAGACCATGGGATATGGTAGTAGCTACAACTGTCACCTATGTATCTCCAACGAACTTCCATGAAAAACTTATGAAGAGGGAGTTCTTCAATAGATGGCTCTTCGGACCTATTGAAGAGGAAGTTTAGAACTTTCTTCTCTTGCTCAGTTATATCCGCCCGAACATCTGCCTTTATAACCAACTCAGTATACATTCCCATCTTTCAATGCCTCCTTATCTGCTTTTTCTAATCTCCTTCGAAGAGAACCCCAGCCTTTTCTTATAACAAAGAAGCGAGGGCGCCATGATGCTATTAAGGCCTTATGAGGGTGAAGGTTGCAAACTTCTATAGCAATTGCCATCTCCTTTTCCGGCGTCAAGTCTGTGCATTTCATTACAGGTTTCTCCTTTTTCTAGGGTAGGTTGTTGAGAATATAGAGAAGCATCTCTTCGGCTTTCTTCGAAGACCAATATTCTTCGGGTAAGTTGTAATAGACAATCCTTAGAGCAAACATCTTAGCTTCATCGGCTTCACCTGAGAAGGTCTTCCAAAGCTTATCATCCTTCAACCTTGGATCGCGGATATCAAGAGCCTTCGGTGTTTGCTTCTTGATAGCAACCATCGGGAGGTCTTCTATGTTTCCGATGGTTATCTTGCTAAGAAGATCTATCTCTTCTTCCAACTTCTGTTCTTCCAAAACACCTTTGATAATTTCCTCAAGATCATCGAAGCCATTAATAGCTGGTTTGCTCGATGGATAGATGTCCTCAATAGGCATCTCTTTTGCCTTTCTCAAGAGATCATCCACATCCACCAGATTCGCTTCGAAATTTGAATGCAATCTTTCGCCGAATTGTAAAGTTGTTTCACTGGGCATAGGTTTTGCCGGGTCCATTACATGTATCGGCGAAAAGTCACTATCGGTTAAGGCTCTTGAAAGATTCTCCTTTGCTTCTCTTGTCGCTTTCTGTCCGTTAGACACCGTTGTGTGAGCAGAGTGCTGTTGTGCTCTAATCCGCTCATTTCGCATATGGCCAGATAACTTAACCTTCTCCGCTAATAAAGCTTCGCACTTAGCTTCGTCCGGCGGGACAAAGATATTATACGGCTCCAGATGGAGGTTTATAAAACTTAGCATGGCGGTTGAGAGGTTTTTTACCTCAACTCCCTTCTCTTCTAAAACGGTGAAGATTTTCAAAAGGGTTGAGCCTCGGGCTTCTATAGAGAGGATTCTTCTTCGCGGTTTTTCTTGAGTTTGCAAGATTATTTAACCTCCCTCTCCGGCACTGACAGGGCGCGGATCACACAACCAATGGCTTCTTTTTCTATACCGTCAGTCTCGTCGTACAACATGCACTTTTCTGCGTACTCATCTGCCGCGATTGCCGCCGCCTCCCTGCAATCCTCGAAGCCTTGGCGGTAGGCTGTGCGTTCCACAAGGTCGATGGCGACTGAAAGATGAGGCGCTTCTATGGCGTGGTCGCACGGTCCCTCGCAGTTGCAGCTATCCGGTGCGGCCTCTGCAAGTAGTTCATCCCTCTCCCCCTTGAGCTGGTCGCGCTCATCTCTTGCTTTTTCTAACTCCTTAACGGCGTGATGATAAATTCTCCACAGTGCCGCCAAGTCTTCATCTCTCTCATTCACCCTCTCCTGTGCTTTGGTGAGTTCGGCGCGGAGGGTTTCCATTTCGTCGTTTATCTCCGCTTCTTCGTAGTACCAATGGCTACAGATCAGCTTAGGTTTAGCCATTCTCCCCACCTCCTTATGCTTGTCTCTGCAGCGTGACTTTATATACTCCAGGGCCGATACTTTTTGACTTGATATCCCACATATAGCCGCACGCTAAAATAGCCCCATCGTGACGCAGCAGCACGTCTTGCAACTGCTTACGTGTCATGGTTGTAGAAGCCGTCTGTGGCACTGACCAAAATTTATCAGGTAAATCACCCACTCCCCACCTCCTGCCGCTCTTGCTTCCCATGTTAAGCAGTCGGCTTTCCCGGTGAGTACCAGCCATGCGAGTTTGAAACGCCACAGAGGCGAAAATGCGTTGTGCGGCTCTGGTCTACTCGGCA
>Ga0209518_1000316_pt1 | contig 63545 bp, 113 predicted proteins | sample RifGroB1_FD_183993 | JGI IMG/M metagenome (GOLD analysis project Ga0209518, IMG submission 183993) | Groundwater microbial communities from Rifle, Colorado, USA - Groundwater B1 (SPAdes) (version 2) | ecosystem: Environmental > Aquatic > Deep subsurface > Groundwater | place: Rifle, Colorado... | reverse complement strand
GTAGGGAATCCGGGCCCTCTCCGCCCGCTGAGCAGACGACAGGCGCTCCTTGTATGGCTCGACGTGCGGCAGCGCCAGCGCCGGCGGAGGACAGCCCCACAGGAACACGGGGCCTGCGTGACCGAAATACTTCCCCAGGTAGGGCTCGAAGTGCCGGATGGCTCCACGCACGTTCTCGACGATCCAGAAGCGCGGCCGGACTTGGCGCACCACGCGCAGCGTAGCCTCAAGCAGATCCATGCTCGGGGCTCGCCCGGTTCTGCACCACGGCATCGACTCGCGAGAGAATTCCACGCACGGCGGCGAGGCCCACAGAAGGTCAATGGGGCGACGTGAGGCCCACCGAAACCTCTTCATGTCGGCGACGATGGTTGGAAGGAATCTGGGATCGGCGTCCACGGTCGTGACGACCCAGCCGCGGTCTCTCATTGCGGCGGACGCACCACCGAGACCCGAGAACAGGTCGAGCATGTGCAGGTGACGCATCATGTCCTCCAAGGCAACCGGATCTGGCGACCGCCCACGAACGCCCATGCGTGGTCTGGCCACAGATAGGTGTGCGGACACCACCAAGCCGGCGTCACCACGAAGAGTTCGTCGGCGACGCGGTTCCACTCGGCGAGGGCTTTCGCGGGATCAAGCAGGTGCTCGAGCACGTGGGCTGAGAAGAGGGCGCCGAAAGTCTTGTCGGGCCACGGCAAGGAGTAGGCGTCGCAGTGGCAGATCTCGGGCTTGCCGAGCAGGCAGGCCCCGGAGGCCGCGCCATCGCAGTTGACGTCGGCACGGCCGGTGGGGCCAAAGATCGCAATGTGGGCGCTGGATTTGGCTGTGCCGCAGCCGACGTCGATACAGGGCTTGCCTCGGGCGGCGGCAGCAGCGCGGGCCTGCGCGGCAACGCGCGCCGGCCGCCACATGACATCGTAGGCGTAGGCACAGCCCTCAAACAGGGCCAGTTTGGCTAGAAGGTTCATCTCGGCACCTCATCTTACACCATTCTCGGCATCCACGCACCACGCTCAAGCCACGTGACTTGGAGTCTATCGGCGTGTAGCAGCCCCGTCCATTCGCAGACGCGGTAGTATTTGATAGATGCGGTGCCAGACGGGCACGTGCCGACGGGCCGCAGTCGCCTGCCTTGTTCCCATTCCACGTATGACGACTTGACGTGGAGTGGGTGGGCATACATATGGAACACGTCTATCAGTCTATCGTATGTGCCCTCTTTCCACATCCATGTTGCCGGCCTGCCCCTGCACCAATAGGGAAGTGGCAGGTCGGGCGTGGTCGTCTTCTTGGCGCCCGTCTCCGTAAACACCGCCCTGGGCGGCACGCCCTCAACGATTACGTCAGTCGTTGGCGCAAGATGCACTACCGCACCCAAGACAAAGTGGGGAATGTACGGGGTTTTTCTGAACGGAACAGATCCGGCAAGCCCATCGGTGTTTGTCTTGTGGTCGCGTCTGCACCGCATGGCCATTTCCCCTACGGCAGGTCCGAGCCTGCAATCTCAAGATGTCTCTCTGCCACCTGCGCGAACGCAAGCCCACGCCCGCGCCCAAGAGCCCGACGTGCCGCCTCGAACGTCGTGCCCGAGGTCATCACGTTGTCCACGAACACGATGTTCCACCCGGGCGGGATGTCGGCCCTCTTTACGAAGAGGAGGTCGGCGGGAGAGAGAGGGGGTTGGCTGGTCATGCGTCGCAGCCGGGAGGACTCCCGCCGCCGACGTTGCCCGAGGGCGGGATTGACTTGCGCCCCACGCACAACGCCTGCAATTCCTTCCGCCAAGGCGAGGTTGGCGCAGAGACTGCCGTTTGAGGCCGGGATGGGCACAAGCGCGCTGCACTCCGGTACAAGGGGCGCCATGGCGGCAACCGCCACGCGCAGGCTATGCGCGGACGGTGGACACGACTTCAGGTCGTAGGCGATGGCCCGGTTCCGGGCCTCCGCGCGAGTCAGTGTTTTCCACAGCGGAGAGACGTACGCCACGGCGCCATGGCCTGATGTCGGGTAGGTGGTCATTTCAGCGACACCAGCCACGTCCGACCTGACACTAACTCCACGACCCATCGAGCGGGACGACCATACAAGGACTCCGCCCGTTTGAGCAGCGGCACGTCCTCTTCCGTCAACTCCCCTATCAGCAACCACGCCGCATTCGCATGGCGCATACGGGCATAGGACACCGCCACACCGGCCTCACTCGACCACCAAGCACCAAGCGACGCGCCTCGTAGCGCGGCCTGCGCCTCGTCAAGCCCTACTCCCCGGTATGCCTTGCCGCGTAGGTCCGGCGGGAGCCAGCAGTCCGCGTGGTTCACATTCCGAGGTGCTGGCCCCAGTTCGTACAGTACGCACGCCATTCCCGCCTACTTCCCCATGAGATACACCGAGGCCCCGCCGGCCGCGATCCCCACGACCACGGCCACACCCGCAAGCACCTTCCATGTTGTCGTCAAGGAACTTGCTTGGTCGATCTCGGTGGCGAAAGCGACCTCGGTTTCAGCCCCCTCGCGCTCGCACGCCCCGACCCTGAGGTCGCAAGCGCGCTCCTTGGCGTCCAGTGACCCCCTGTAGAAGCGTTCGATGCTCTGGGCGTGTGCGGCCAACAGGTCGAGCTTCGCGAGCAGACAGGACAGCGCCAGTGGCTCGACGAGCACGTACTGCTTGCCGTGGATGGTTGCCGTCTCGCCGCTGGCCTCGGGGTTGACTACAGCACACTCCGGAGGGGGCGGCGGCGCCGGCGGCGCTTCGCGCGGCGGCGGGCCTCCAACGAGCAGGAAAAACAGGAAGAGGGGACTCATGGGCATCTTCTACCTTCCTTCCATCTCGGCCAACACGATGCCCGTCGCCAAGGCGACCGCGGGCAGGCTTTCTCCCGCTTGGAGACGCCGCATTGCCTCTTCGTGCTGCTCGGGAGCGTATCCGCCACCCAATTCCGTTGTTTCCGTTGAATTCTTGGTCGTCCTCATCGATCCACCTCCACGGTGCGCGTAGCTGTGCGTGTAGTGCTTCCGCTCTCCCTCACAACGCCTTTAGCACGAAGGTTGCCCCTCTTCCTCCGGCCGGGCGCAGGGAGAACTCGTACGGGGCGAAGTTGAGTGTCAGTTGGTCGAGGAGGCGATAGGTGTCGAGGGGGCCCGCGATGCCGAGCCAGGAGGGCCCGCCCGCCCGCTCGATGCGCAGGGCGATGCGGATGATGACATACGGAGAGGGAGACGGGTGGCATTTCTCGACCCACAGATCGAGATCCAATTCGTAGGACTTTGCGTGCGTCAGAGACCGGAAGGCGCCATAGACGACACCCTCTTGGCCGCCACCAACGGACGCCGTTGCTCTGCGAGTCTTGATGCCGACCACAAGGAACTTTGCGTCTCTGGCCATGTCACATCTCCTCTTTCAGCATGCGCAGTCTGTCCCGCAACGCCTCGGTCAGCGCCGCTGGGCTCTCTCCCCAAGTCTTCAGGTTGTCTGCGGCGACATGCCCGGCCCGCTCCTCGGCTTCCTGCATCTCCGCGTGCAGGGCCTCGACCTCCCGCCTCTCGTTCTCGTCGGCCTTGAGCGCGGCCAAGCGGTGGCGTAGTCGTGCGTCGGCCAAGCGGCGGTAGAGCGGGCGCATCGACGACCAGGACGGCGTACCGATCCGCGCCATGACGATCAGGACCAATACGCCGAGCACGGAAAGTGCAAGCCAGTGCTTCTGGAGCCAACGCATCATTTCTCCGCCACCGCCCGGGCCCGCCGTACCCGTTCATAGAAGACGGTCCGGGACAGCCCCGATGCCCTCCATGCGGCATTGGCGCCAAGTTCGTCCACGAGCAGAAGGATTTCCTCGTCGGTTGCCTGCGTCGCAGCCCCCGAGGGCCGTGGCCGCGAGACCGGCCCGATGGCGCCGCAGCCGACCACGTATCTCTGGACCGCTTGCCGCAGTTCGCGGATGTTGCCGCGCCATGGGTTATGCAAGAACGTATCCAGGTCTGGATTCGACATGGGTGGCGCGCCCTCTTCGGCGAGAAAGGCCGCGATGAGGGCCGGGATGTCTTCCTTTCTCTCGCGCAAGGCTGGGATCTGAATGACGGCGCCAGCAAGGCGGTAGTACAGGTCGGGACGGAAGGAGACGCTAGTTGCGGCGCGCTCCGCCAGGTCGCGGTTTGAGGCGGCGACCACACGCACGTCTACAGGCCTTTCCTTGGTGTCTCCTATCCGACGCACGGCCTTTTCTTCAAGCACGCGTAGCATCTTGGCTTGCGCCTCGGGCGGTAACTCTCCGACCTCGTCCAAGAACAGTGTTCCCCCGTTGGCCGCTTCGACGAGGCCGATGCGGTCGGTCGTCGCCCCCGTGTAGGATCCCCGCGTGGCGCCGAAGAGTTCTCCCTCGAACAACCCATTGGGGATGGCGGCGCAGTTGACCGGCACGAACGGGCCGCGGCGACCAGAACTGCAATGCAGTGCGCGGGCCAGAACCTCCTTGCCGGTCCCGGTCTCACCAAGCAGGAGTACGGAAATCGAGTGCGGGGCGACACACCGCAAAAGAGTGAGGGCGTGCTGCATGGCCCTGCTGTTGGCAACGATCTGCATCAGGCCCTCCCGTAGTAATCAACGCCTTGGCGCGCCCAGTAGTCAAGCAGGTACGCGGTTGCCCCGTCGTGATTTACGAGGCGGCCGGCGTCGTCGATCTCTTTTGGCATGTAGACGTACGTTCCGAGGCGGGCACCGCCGAGCGCTGGCGGGAAGACGCCGTGAAGTGGAAAAACAACGTGCCGGGACGGCTCTCCCGGTGACGGGAAGCACCACCGGCAATCCATGCAAGGCATTCGCCGCGTGAAGTGGCGACAGACCATCGTGCCGGTTGGAATCCGGGCGTCGGGAAAGATCCAGCCGACGGCATGGCCCAATGGCGGCGCAGCGCATGTTGAGGCGTCCATCGAACACAGGATGCTCGGGCCAATGGGGCTGGCGTCGAGCATTGCCCATACCCTCGGGCCACCGAACCGCCCCATCTTGCCGCCAGTCCACGCCCGGGTTGGCCAGAAAACGCCGTCGATGCGCCCCCGCCGCGCCCACAGGCCGCTCGCTACGGCCTCGGCCTTGCCAAAATCCCCGGCGTCACCGATGGACGACATTCGAACTAAAGTGGGTCCGCCCTTCCTGATCGGCAAGCGTTCCACGGCCGTCGCATAATCGTGCGCCGCTAGGCGCGCTAGACATTGGTGTGTGCGGCTTGCGTCAGGTTGTACGCATCGCCCCTGCTTCGCGTAGCAGCCGGGCCAGAACCAGCCGTCCGGGGTCGTCATTCCGCAACGACAGAACTTCTGCTGCCACGGACAGACTCGTGGAATACCGGCCGGGCCGAAGTTGATGACACGCAGGCTACCCATCTTCGCGCGGTGGCGTGGGGTGCCGTGGTGGATCTGGGCGTCGGACTGCTCCTCCCACGCTTTCGGCAGTTGAACCACGCGCGTCCAGTCGCAGCGATACTCGACCGCGCCCGCCAAGTCCGTGTCGCAATCGGGAAGGTCGAAGTCGTAAGGGTTCTGGTCTTCTGACCACAGAACCCACCGGCCGGTGGTGTCATAGTTCGGCGCCATAACGCTACCTCTACCTACAGCAGCGACCCGCGAAGACCACGACGGCGAGAGCTGCCGCCCACGCATCCGCCTTCTGCCTGCACGTCTTCGGGTGCAGGATGTCGTTGCCGGCAATGGCCGCCGCATGTCCCGGCGTCGCGCGCATCGAGATCGCCCAGTCGTAGTGCGACAAGATCTGCTTCTTTTGCTCTTCTGTCAGTCTCGAGTACATCAAGCCCCCTTGCGCCCTACAAATTCAGGCCGTTGCCGATCAACTCCCCGAACAGCAGACGGTAGATGTCGCCGCCTTCGAAATGGTAGTAATCCTCCCAGAGCGGCTCGACGTACTGGCCGGTCTCCTCATCGGTGTAGCCCTGGGGCTCGGAAAACAGCGTTTCCTCGCTCTGTATGTCCACCCAGAGGCGGCCGGGAATGTGGCCGCGGCTCGCCCAGGCGTGGATCTGACGGAGCGCGGGGCAGTAGCCGGGCCACTCGTCGGATGACGGGTAGGGGCCATCCCAGAGGTCTCGCAGCGCCAGCCGGATCAACGCGCGGATCTGGGCGGGCGCATGCAGGCGTTCCCAGAGGCCCTCGCGGGCGATGTCGCGGGCGCGGTCGCGGATGTTCTTGCCCATTTCAGCCCCCCTTTAGTTTCCAATCATGCGCCGCGGCACGCTCGGTCCACGCGGCGGCCATCGCCTCGCAGCCCATCTCGCGCGCGAGTGCCACCAAACGGAGCGCCAGCCGCGCCGCCTCGGGAGAATGCCGTGTTGTGCCAGCGGCCCGGTTCTTGTATTCGTTCATCGCGGCGAAGTACTGGTCGCGCGGAGACCCCGACACCAAGCTCTTGAGCCACTTCATGCTAGCCTCGCTTTCATCTCGTTCCACAGTGCCCCGTCGCCGGTCGTCGCCGTGTAGCTTGGGTCCGGCTTCGTGGCCTTCGTGTTCGCGTGGGCGACGATGCCTTTGAATGTGTCGGGGTCGAGCGCAGCGCTGTAGCCCCACGGCTGCATGTTCAGTGGGATGTTGAACTTCGCCGCAAGCGCCCTGATTAGTTGGGCCAGTGTTGCCTTCTGCGCTTCCGTGAACTGCCCATTGATCGGGCCAGTCAAGTCGATGCCGATGCCGCGTCCATTCCACGGCCCGGCGTGCCAAGCGGTTTCCGTGGCTGGATCCGCGTACTGCCAGACCTTGCCTGACTGATCGACCTCGAAGTGCGTGGACAGATCCTTCTTCTTGAGCACGTTGTAGGTGCTCTCCGCCGAGGTCGTCGCTGAGTGGTGAACCACGATGTACTGGATGGGCTTCGTGCGCTTGGAGGTGGGCAGGCCGCCGCGAAAGAAGACCGGAGGCATCTCAACGCCCTTCTTCTTGGACACGAAGAGCAGCGTGAGGGCCGCGGCGAGGCCACCATAGAGCCATTTTTTCATCTTCTGCCTCTGTATTCGTAACTCCATCCGTCTAGGCCAGCGAGCCGAAACCCGTTCTGGCCGCGCCGGGACAGAAGCTGCAGGGCGCAAGCCACCGTTTCGCATGAAACCTCCGGTTCTTCGTCGTCGGGCTGCGTGGCGACCAAGGCCGCGGCAACCCAGGTGGCCCATCGTCCAATGGTCGCGTCGGACTCCTGTGGCCAGGACGCGCGCAGGATGGCGCTGATGGATTCCGCGTTCATGCCGGCTGCCCGTACTCGTGTTCATCTGCGTCGTCCATGCGATTCACAACCTCTTCCCATGCGGCCTTACCGGCCGACGTCGGATTGCCCAAAGGGTTCAGCACGCGCACTTTCAGGTAGTCGATCCACCCAACGCCCCAATGCCGGAATCTCACAACCTCGACATCGTTGGGAAACAACCCGATCAGACGAGCGGCCGTTTCCCGGAAATCCTCTTTGTCCTCGTCTTCTGAGTCCCTAGTCACGGCCATGATCAACGCCGATGTGACCCCCAGTTCTGGATCTCCGTAGCTCGCCCCCCTCAGTGCCGCGCGGGTGCGAGCGAGCAAACATTGTGCGTTGTTCATTTCACCGTCTCCTCGTGTTTCCAATAGGCTGGCCCCACCCATCGGGTGGCCGATTTTGTCTCTCGGACGCTGGCCGGATCCTCTGGGGACTCGCTGCCGTCGAGACGAGAGTAAATGACGACGCTGCGGGCCATGTGTTTCTCCTATGCCGCCACGCCGGCGGTTGCGAGCACCGCGGTCGCGTATTTTTCCTGCACTTCGGCCGTAGAGCCGCGGTACGACTTCAGTGCCGCCTTCGGGTTTTTCGTCAGCCCTTTGTGTAACAACACCTTGTACGTGGCCTCGACCATGAACGGCGGAAACCACAGATCCTCGTGTCGGAACGGAAGCGCCCGCCAAAACTTCGTCTTCGGTCCCACGTCCTCGAAGGTTTGGCGCGTGATCTGTGTCGCTCCGAACGCGGTGGACTCGGGCGAACCGTCCTTCTTCTTGATGTTGTCGTAGGAAAACACCCAGCCGGCTAGGGCGGCGGGAAAGAACCCGGATTCCTGCTTCAGGATGCCCTTGATGATGTTGGCGTGAGCTTGGTTCGGAATGATCGCCCCGAGTTGGGCAAGGATCTTGTCCTTGCTCCACGCCTCGACTTCCGCGCGGATGGCCGGGTCAAGCACCTTGGCGACAAGCTGTGGCTTGTACTTCGCCAAGGGTGCCGTCGGGTCGGGCACGCTGTAGTCGAGCGGGTTGATTCCAGTCAGAGACCCCACGACGACACCTCCAGTGCTCGCTTTGGCGCCCTTGACGAGGAGCAGGAGCAGTCCGAGCGCCCCACCGCCGATCAGAATGGGTTTCCAAGGAATGCGCGAGTAGGGCCGCGAGCCCCAAGACGGGCCGGTCGGAATCGGTGCCGGGGGCGCGGTGGTTTCGACCGGAATGACCGGGGCGTCGCCCAAGCAGCGACAGTCGTGCTTCATTCAACCCTCTCCTTGGGCGGCGACGGCTTCGTCAGTTGGTCCATCGCCAATGCCAGCAGTTTTTTCGTCTCCAGCGACGCGGAAGACATGGCCTTCCAGTCCGAGACCGTGTGGTGGCTCATGAACATGAGTGCCGCGCCCGTCACTGCGCCGACCGCCTCAATGGCCGAGAGAGATGCCCACGCGGGCCAGAACAGGCCGATCAGGATGTCGAGTGCGACCACGCCGGCGAGAACGATGAGTTTCTTGTTTTTCATCGTACCCCCAAGCGCATGATCTCGCGCATCAGGTGCGCCTTGACGCAGGAGGTTGAGGTGTTGGCCGGCGCCTCGAACTGGACCCGCGCGTCGCTCCCCGCAATCTGGCGCGCGAAGACGAATCCATCGGGCGTGATCGAGAAGGCCCACGGCTTGCCGCCCACAAAGAACGTGCCTGTTCTGATGTGTGTCTTCGCCACCTTCTACTCCTTGCACGCACATGCGCACGATGTCTTCGTCTTGAGCTTCTTGCAGTCGCACGCGCACCCCTGCTTGCGAAAGCCTGCCGTCTTCTCTGGCGGCACGGCGGCGACATCCACCTTGATTGCGCCCGTCTTGAAGCCTTTGTCCCGGACCCACTGGCGCACTTTCGCCACGGTATTGAAACGCGGGTTGCTGGCGTCGCACGTGAGAGATTGTGTCTCCCAGCACTTCGTCTCGGGCTTCTTCGTGCAACCGCAAAGGCGACCCTGGACGAGGCGCACGGGCGAGGCCGCGGCGGCCGGGCTTGTGCTCTTTTTCGGCACCGTGCCCCACCGGCAGTACCGGGGTTTGCCGTTGCGGAGCATGGGCTTCAGGCGAATGCGGGCCTGCACGTCTAGCCCCTTTCTTTCTCTAGTCGGTTCTTGAACATGATAATCAGTTGGCCGGTGTCGAGCTCGACTGCGACCTCTTCCTTCCAGTTCACTGGCTTGTGCTCGCCAGGGGAGGTGTTGGTCGGGATGCCCCGGCCGTCCGTGTGGATGCGCCCTGGGCCCACGACAAAGCCACGGCGACCACTCCAGATGCCGCTACCGGCGGACACCCTCACTCGATTGCCGCGCTCGGGAAACCCATCGAGGTCGCCCCCGTACCGCTTGGCCGAGCGGAAGATGACGAAGGCGGTTCCTGTGTCGGTGTCCAAGCCACTTTCAGTGGTCATATACAGCCAGCCCGCGATGTAGCGCCCCTTGCTCACAATCTTGGCTGGCACCGAGAAGTACGAGTCGGGGATTCCGGCGGTCCCGCTCACGAGTTCGCCGGTGCTTTCCCATACGGCCCGAAACCGACGCCGAGACCGACGAAGAGAGCCGGACGGGTAGGAGTACTCCTCGGGATCGATCCACGTCCCTCTTCCGCATTCGCAACGCCCCATCGTATTGCCTCCTCTACTGCCCGAACATCGTGCGCATGATCTTGGCTTCCCGGCCGCGCTCGTGGACCTGCACATAGGCATTCCACGACCCCAGACAGCGCCCGGTGTCCTTGTCCCGACTCTCCTGGTAGACGACCTGTAGGCGCGTCGTCGCGCTCTCGTATGCCAGCAGATCCCTCAGACGACTGAGTACCGAGTCTATGAACTGCGGGGTGCCTGTGATGCGGATCCCGTCCTCGTCGTAGGTGCTGCCTCGGTGCTTGTAGGGCACGGGCGTCGGCCGCAGGGACAGATTGTTTGGGATGCGGCGCCAGCGGTCGAGCATTTGGTCTTTGGTCATCCCCTGCCTCCCGTGTGTCCCGTTTCGGCCGGGATGCTCGGACGCTTCGGGCATGGCTCGAAGTCGTGCTCGTGCAGCGCCACGTAGGCGGCGGGTTGCGCCCTCTCTTCGGCGTCGTCCACGTGTCACTCCTTCCATGTTGAGGTCGCGCGATACAGGGCGTCGGCCCGCAGCACCGCTCGGGCCATCTGGTTGTCGAGGGATGGTTGCTTTGCGATGCACTCGCGGGCGGCGTTCACCATGTCCGCGCGGCCCTTGGTTGTTGCGCGGCGGTAGGCCGCAACGGCTTCGCGGGCGACACGGTCGGACAAGGCGGCCATCAGGTAAGCCCTCCCGGCGGCGCGCCGCCGTCCGCGCTCTCGAGCAGCGCCAAGCACCCGCCCGCAGCCGGCAGCCACGCGGCCACTGGCGACATGGGCCACGTCCATGCCGTGACGGCCATAAGGCACGCCCCCGTCGTCCAGAACGACATGCAGACGTTGCAGGCCCACGGTTTCGTGCCCACAAGCAGCCGCTTCTCTACCCATCCGAATGTCCGCACGAGCTTCACCAGCCAGAAGGCGGCGAGAGCGAGAAGGGCGGCGACGACGAGGATGTTGGTCATGGGCTCACATTCTTGGCGAACTGTTTCGCCCACGCTTTTTCATACTCGGTCGTGTCCGAGTCCACCAGGGTGGCCACTGATGCTTTGATGGCCCAAGTGGGAACGCTTGCGCCCTTCTCTGCTCGACGCAACACGTCTCTCGCCCACGCCTGGTGCTCTCGTGTCATCGTCCAGTCGTAGCCGGATTCCTGCCAGTCCCAGTCGTGCTCTTCGGCGGAACCCAGCCCACGAGACCGCTTTCTCCACCAGAAGTACCCGCCGGCCGCCGCCAGCGCGAGCAGGCCGCCGACAATCCACGGCTTGCTGCTGGCCGCGCACGGCGCGGCGCCGACCTGGGCCTCCAGTGACGCTTTGAGTTTCGGGTTCTTCGCCAAGGCGTCGGCGAGCTTCGCCTGTCCGGCCGACACCGCCGACGCTGGCGTCTGCGCAAACAGGGAGTCCATCAGCGCGAATTCCTCGGGCTTCAGCTTCGCGTAGGCCTCCGCCTTGAAAGAGGCGCTTGCTTGGTAGATCGCCGCCGCAAAGCCGGGGAAGGCCGGATCCTCGGCCTTCTTCTTTCCCGCCTTCTCGAGCAGGAAGGCGATGACCGCGGTACGGGTCCACCCATCCGCATATGACTTGTTCTCGCCGATGGCTTTGGCGACCGCGGCGGCATCGGGCAGGGGCTGAGAGAGCGGAAATGCGGCTGCCATGTGCGTCCTCCGTTGTGCAGATCAGTACCAGGCGCGCGCTGCTGTCGGTCCGCGGACCGCCAGATGATCTCCGCGGCGCAGAGATGGGAGCTCCGGCGTGAAATGCACGCGTTTCATTTCTCCGCGTGATTTCGCATGCCGGACCACTCTCTCCAACTCGTCGCAGTCGCGCACCATCAGCGCAAACATGCTGCGACCGGGGGCCTCCCCCCATCCTGACATGAACTGGTCGAGCATCACCACGAACCCAATGATGGGCGCGGCTTTCTCGGCGTCGGTCCGTTTGTCGTCGATTGTCATTTTGTCACTCTCCCCCACAGGGACAGCCCCTGTAGAAATGCAGCACTACGTTCTGTCCGTCTGGCTCCCACGCCACCCAAAACCCCGTGCCGCGCGAGAAGTAGATTGGCCACCCCTCCGGCGTTCGCTTGTGGTGTGGCGTCGAGGAACACCGGCGCAGATACCGCCGTGCGTCGGGCGTTGTCATGTACGAGCTCTGTATGAGTGTCGCGGCCACTCGCCCTTACTTTCCAACCCAGACGCTAAGCAGCCAGAGAAGCACGGCTACCGCGATGGGTAACGCCGCGCCGATGGCCCCGCCTATGCCTGCGTGTGTCGACACTCTGCGCGCGATGTCGTTCATTCCGCCCTCCACGTGTCGGATCCACTTGTCGCGCTCCGTGAGTTCCACCTTGAATTCGGCGCGCAGCATGTCCACGACCTCTCCGATGGCGGCATCGTGCTTGTCGAGTTCCATGTCGTGCTGGTGACACTTTTCCGTGCGGAGCCGCTGCCATTCGTTCGAGCGCGTCGCGCCCGATTCCAGGTCGCGCAATCTCTGTTCTGTGCCCTCTGCCACACCAACCTCACCTGCTACCGTCCGCACGCGCAAGTCGGCTCGACGCCCGCCAGCTTGCCCCCGCTCTTGAACTTGAAGTAGAGAAGCGCCGCCACTGCCGCGACCGTACCGATGCCGCCGGCCACGAGCCACACGGTCTTGTTGTCTGTCTCTGGTGCATTGGGTTCGGTCTTGCCTTGCGCCAGTAGAGTGGCCGCCTTCTCCTGGGCAACGAATACCTGGAATGGCACTCCAGATACTTTTGCCATAGCCTGTAGTGCTGCTGTCTTGCTGGCCACTATCGCCTCCGTGTGATGAAGAACGCCATCGCGAGCAGCGCCGCGGCGCCAAGCGCGTACGGCGTGAGATTGCGCTTCTCTTTCTTGTCGGCGGCCGCCATCTCGATTGCGGGCACGATCTGGACCTCGCCGGTCGTCGGCGAGATCTGCACGACCTTCTCGGGGGCTGGAATCAGATCGAATTTCGGCGCCACCTTGATTCCCTTCAATGCCAGCGCCATGACGGCCGGCGCGGCACCCACGGCCGGCGGGGCTTCCTTTGGGGGACCGAACTTCCCCGGCGGACTGTCCGCAACCGCTTGGGCAAGCATCTTCTGTGCGGGCTTGGACAAGAGAGTCAAGTCTTCAATGGACGACGCATCACCCGCCGAAACCGTGGCTTGGAACTGCTCTTTGGCGTAAGCGGCAAACCCAATCTTCGCCTGTGTCGGCGCCGTTCCCCACCAGTTCTTGATGGCCGCGTACTCGATGTTCTCCGGTGGCTTGGTGGCGGCCTTCTCCTCCTTGTCCTTGGTGAGTATCGCCTGTAGCGCGCCCGGGGACTTCGACAGGAAGATCGGAGCCGCCTCGCCCGGCACCTGCGAAATCTGAAAGTATGCCAATTGCTGCATCCTCCAGTTCGCATCCGAGGGCTTGCCGTTGGCGCGGTACGCGACGAGGGGACGAAGGAGGTAGATCTGGCCAGTCTTCGGATTGACCTTCGTGGTGTCCTTGTAGAAGTAGTTGCCACCATAGAGTTGGCGGATTACCTTCGCCTTCGCGTCGAAGCTCTGCTTCTTGCCGGGTGCGTCGGGCCAGCTTTGCACGGTGACGGCCTTGCCGTCGCTCGTGTGGACCTCGGTCCACCCGAGCACGAACGACAGGTTGCCGCGCCAGCCGTCGTTCATCTTGTCTTGTTTTTCGAGATCCTTCACCCGGACCACGGCCGGGAACGGGTTCGCCACATTGTAGTCGTACACGTAGACGTGCGCGTACATCGCCTGGGCGTACTGGACGAGGGCGGCGTGAAGCAGGGCCGAACGTAGGGCCGACGAGGCGCCTACGTTGTACGTGTAGCGATCATGTGGCGTGTATGCCGATAGCACAAACCAGTGGGCCATGCTCAGGTCTTGGGGCGCGCGCAGGATGCGGGGTTCGTCGTTGGTGTCGCCAGAGAACCAGTTGTCCATTTTCGAGAGCGCCGTCTTTTGGTCCCACTCGTTCAGGTCTTTCAGCAAGGCGGCTGCGAGCGCTTTGAACTCGGGCAGCGGCGCGCCCTGTTTCGAGCCGTCTGCCTTTATGCCCCACCATGGGTTGACTGCTGTGTAGGCGGCCTCCATTGCCTTCTCGTTCTCCACGATCAGCCTCAGAGCATTGCGCACCACGACCCAGTCGCGGGTCGATGGCGAGTAGTAGATGTGCGAGGTGGGCGCCGTGTAGGGCGGCGGGCCGCCGGAGCCCCCGAAGACGTTACTGATCATGTCGGCGGCGGCGGCAACGACCATGATGGCCGCGCCGGCTGGGGGGAATGCGGGCAGCGCAGCCGCGCCGATCGACGCAAGAACCCCGGTCGGCGACGACATGGCCGACGCAAAACCGGTAGGTAGATTGGTGGCGGCATCGGTTGCGACCTTCAACCCGAATTTCTCGGCCTGCTTCTTTCCCTCGGCCAGAAGCCCGGCGTGCTTCTCTTGCACAAGGGCGGAAGCGCCACCAAGGGAAGGCGGGGCGCCGAGTTCGATGATCCCCATGTTGCCGAGTTCGATGGCCTTGTTCATGTTTCTCTCCACACGAGCCAGGCGGCAAGTGCTGTCATCGCGGCCAGGCCGCCCAAGATCGCCCATTTCGTGCCCGAACAACTCGGACAACCTCCTGGTGCCGGGGCTCCGTCGGGCGGTGTCCCGAGGGCATCGTCGTGGTCGTGCCCTCCGGCGACAATCTCGGGCTCGTTGGCCCCCAGGTCGATCTCGACAACGCCGATCATGTGATCCTCCCCCGGGTAAGCACCATGAGTCCGGCCCCAAGCAACAACAGACCGCCGGCCCACGCCGCAACGGTCAGAATCTTCTGCCGGCTGGCCACGAGCGCTTCGGGAGTCGGCGCGGGCTTCGTCGAGAATCCAGCCTGGATCTGCGCGGCTAGGTTCTTTTGCCACTCCTCGTCGGTGGTGGTCCCAAATCCGTCTAGTGTTTCGACTTCGGCCATGTCAGCCCTGCTTCCTTCCGAACACCACGATTACGATGAGCGTCGCGAGCCCTGCGCCGGCGGCAAGGTAGAACACGTTGCGGGCACTCTTGATGCCCGCCTGCTCTTCGGCGGCGGCTTGGATCAACTCGGCGGATCCGGTCGCTGTCGTCGCCTTGGCCAACAGCTCGGTGAACGTCTCGCCAAGCCCGTCCACGATCTCTACGGTTGCCACCCCTCAGCCTCCGCATCCGCATTCGCCGTCGCCGAGGGGACCGGCTGGACTCGGCGCCGGGCCCCCGGAGGTCGCGACCGCGAGAATGCCGACGAGCGCCACGAGGCCTCCCGCGCCGGCCAGCAGGATCTTCTTGTTCTTGAACCACGGCACCTTGTCCGAATCGAGCGGGCCCTTCGGTGCTGGTGTCTGGGGTAGATCGGCCACCGACTTGGGTTTCTTGCCTGTCTTCTGCGGGGGAGCCAACTGGACGGGAGGAGGCTCTTTGCTGGCAATGTCCTTGTCTTTCAGTTCCTTCTCGGCCTTCTTGTCGGCCGCTGTCATGCCGCCTGGCTTTACCTTGTTTCTGGCAATCGTTATGTCTGTGACGATCTTCTGCCAGGTCTTGGGGGCCTTCACGATGACAATGGCGAAGGCGGCGCCGTACAGCGGCGAATCCATCGGATCCGGAGGGCCCATCGTGCCGGTGAGCGCAAGCTCAAGGTTGTTGTAGGCTGGTTTGTTTGTATTGTAGAGCTTATCAACGGAATAGGAATCGTAGTGCTTGCCTAGTTTTGATACCTTTGGGTTGGCTTTGACATAGGCATCTGTTTCGGCGGCCGTCAGCTTTGCAAGAGCCTCTGCCTCCTCCTGTGTCATGCCAAGGCCCGACAACTCCACTTCGACAACGCTGATTCCGTGTTTCATGTCTTTCTCCTTGGAAGGAAGATTTTCAGTCCGACGTACAGCCCGGCGGCGAGGCCCACGTAGGGCACGACCGTGTTCAGGAACTCCGTGCCGATGGCCAGCCATTCCTTGCCTGTCTCACACGCGAACGGGAATGCCTGACAGAGGGTCGAGGGCTCCTTCTCGCGCCACTTCGCCTGCGCGTCCGCCCATGATGTCTGCGACCACGCGCCGGGCTTCTGCGAGTAGTTCTTCTCCATGAACGCCTTGACGACGGCCTCGGAGGCAGGCGTGGGGGGTAGGATTGTGGTCGTCTGGAGCAGGCGCCATTGCGCGGCCTCGTACAGCGCGGCCTTCATCCCGCCCTGGCCGGCAAGTTCCTTGGCGAGTTCTTTCCACATGGCAAATTGATCTGGCCAGTATAGCGGCTTCTTCTGAACCGAGTTCATCCAGGTCGTAGCGTACATGGGAACGAGGGTCACGACGGCGGCGTCAATCGCGTCGGGGTTCTGCTTGTACCAGGCGAGCTTGGCCGCTTGTGCCTTGGCGAGTTTCTCCTCGTCGGAATCCCAGAGCCATCCGCTCAGTGCCGAGGCGTCGATCTCGACCCGCTCCACGCATCACTCCTTGGCCGCCCGCATGGCGGCTTGGCTCGCGCTCTTGAGCGACTTCGCCGCCGCCGCCGTGCGTTCCGCAAGTGTCTTCTTGGGGGCCGCGGGTGCGCCGATGCGCACCCGGCGAAAGGCGTATGCCGAGCCGAGCCCGAGCCCGAAGAAGAGCAGGCCCTTGAGCCAGATCGGCATGTCGTCCCAGAGCTGCACGTGTCTACTCCTTCTTGCGGAACAAGAAGTACGCGAGTACGGCGGTGCCCGCGGCGAAGAGCCACCACGGGATCTTGCTCTGCACGGCTTCGGTGGCTGCCTGCGCCGTAACAAGGGCCTCCTCGGGGGTCGGTAGGCCAGGGATCGCCTGGGTCGGCGCATAGTCACCGGCCGGTGTCTGCTCCTCGGCCATCGGTTCGTTGGTGGCCGCGGCGACGAGCTGCTCGGGAGTCACGGGGCCGACGGTTGGCGCATACGGCTTGCCCTCGGGCGCGATTTGAATGGGCGCGAATGGGGCTGGAGCCGGCAGGGCGCTGGGGGGCACGGGCCCCGACGCCGAGAACACCGGCAGGGTCGTCGCCTCGGAAGCGCTGGATGACCCGCTCACCACTTCGACCTTGTTGTTGGGCGTGGTCTCGACCATGACGCTTGTGGCCGGCAGATAGCCCGAGGTCGGCGGGGGCTTGTATGAAGGTGTCTTCGACTGGGCGATGGATTTCTTCATCAGCGTGGCGAGGACGGTCGGGGGCTTGCCGGCCGGCTTCGGCCCAGACCCATACGTGGGGGGCTTCTTCGACGAGGTAGACGGCTTCCACGTGACGGGAGGCTTGCTGGCCGGCTTCGGCGGGGCCATTGACACGTATCCGAGACCGTCAAAGACTTCGATTTCAGCCATTTTAGCCCTCACATCCGCAGTCTGCGATCTCGTCGTTGTCCAGGTCGTGGTAGTAGGAGTCTCCGAGGCTGTCCTTCTGCCACGGGAATCGGCCTGTCTTCTTCTTGTAGATGAACAGCCCGACGGCGGCGGCGAGCAGGGCCGCGCCACCGACCACAGGGAGGACGGGGAAACCACCCTCGGCGCCCTCTCCGTCTTCGCCGTCTTCGCCGCCGCCCGCCGGTAATTCGCCGTACGTCTTCACGTATTCTGCTTCGGCTGCCGGGTCGTCCTTGGACAGTTCCTTGAGCTCCAGTTTCTGCGCGTAAGCCTGGGCCTCCGCGGGCGGGACGCTACCATACCACTTATCGAGCTTTCCCATCACGATCGAAAAATATGGTTCGCCGAGATACTTCTTGAACGCGGTTACGGCCGCCGGGTATCCTGGTTTCGTCTCTTTCGCCCTGAACGACACCGCCGACTTCCACTTCTCGTCTGACGTGGCCTTGCCCTTGGCGATCTGCAACCAGATTTTCATCTGGTTGTTGAACAACTGTATGACGAGGCCGCCGCCGGCGGCCTTGGCCTTCTTGTTGCCGGCGACAAGGGCATTGTAGACCGCCGCCCAGGAGGTTGCTTCTGCCTTCGGCTTGCCACCCAGCATCTCGGCTGTCTTGGCGTCGACCTTGGCCTTGAGTTCGGCCGTGAGTTTGGCCTCGGTGTCGGCGAGGTAGTTCACCCCGAATTCCCCCAACCCCGACGCGTCAACCTCAATGACGCCCTCGAGGCTCCCGAGTGAAGCGATGAGTTCGCGCGGCATGGTGTCCTCCTCGTATGAGACGCGCCATTCCTTGGCGAGGGCTCTCTGTTCGGCGAGTGCGGCCGTCGTGACCCCGAGGGCCTTTTCCGTGAGAACCAAGGCGCGACGCGTGTTGGCGAGGGCCCGGTTTCGCCTTGGAGCCGGTCGGGCCAAGACCAAGCGGCGAACTTTCTCCGCCAAGGCCGCCCGCTCGGCGGCTGCCTTTGCCGCAACCCTCCGCGTGGCGATATGGAACCTGCGGCCCAGGGCCGGGCTTTGCGAGTGCGCCCGAAATTGCTCGCGGACATCCACGGCGGCACGAACAGCCGGGTTCGTGGTGTCAGCGTCGCCTTCTTCGCCGAGTCCGTCGATGGTCATGACCAGATCTCCAAACGGCATGAATCACCTCGCAAATTGGTCCAGAAGGGATGGATTGATCTCCAGAGAGAAAAATGAGAGAGGCGTGTTGGCAACGAAACAGTTGCCAAACAGGCTTTGTCCGGGCCTGAGCGCAATCTCAAACTCTTCGGGAAATCCGTCGGCCCGGACGATAACCGCCGTGACGCGGATTGCGAACGCGGCAATTTGTCCGGCGACCCCAAGGCCCTGCGGCTTGATGTAAATGTAGAGCAGGTGCGTGGATTGGTTGGTGATCAAGATCCGCGGCACGGCGCCTGCAATGAGCAGTTCTTCCCGGGATTCGCCCAGGGTCTGCGCCAGCAGTTTGGCAACCGAAAGAATCTGGAGAACTTTATCAGATCCGTTTCGCATCTCAAACCTCTGGCTATTTCTGCTTCTCCGTGGGCACCGTTTCGGCAACGAGGTCGCCCACGATGGCGACACCCACGATCTTGGCCGCGCCCAGCGCGAGCGCAGCCCACGCCGCCACGTTCGTGATTGTGAATGTCGGGGTCATGTCGGCGCCGGCCTTGAAGCGGTAGAAGGTAGGCAGTTCGAATTCCTTTCGGGTGGCGTCGCTGCCGACTATCAGTGCCAGCGAAATGGCCTGATCGAACATATTCCGCTTGCTCCCGCTTTCCCTGACCTGGAACTGAATCAGCGGTATTCCAGACAGATCCGCCAAGACGGCCAATGGGAAGCGCTGGTAGTAGCCGACCAGCTTGCGCGCGACAAAGTAGTATCCAGCCGGCACGCGGATCGTGGGCGCCTGAATCAGGGGCGCTCCGGCTGCGGGGATCTGTACCTCAAACTGGAACGCATCCGACTGGACGAGGTCTGGTAGGTAGTTGCCCGACTCCTTGAGATAGTCGCGGATACCCGAAAGAATTAGCATGGTTCCTCCTGCTCCTGCCGCAGTTGAAAGCCAAAAAAGAACGCGACGCCCACCCTTGCGGGAGTCGTTGGTGCGCGGGATGGCGCCGTCAGGGCCATCCCGCGCGAGACCCGAAACGCCTAGCAGGCGAGAGTCGTCAGCCAGGCCACGTTGACGACCAGGGGGCCGGTGGCCTGCCCGCCGTGGTTGTGGAGGTCGATCTCGAGGTTGCCTGTGTTGATCCGCTTGGCAACGACGTTGACGAGAGGCGTCTCGCCACAGTTGCCCTGCGCGTTCGTGTTGGCGTCCTCGATCCAGACCACCGCGTGGTAGTGGTCGAGGGCCAGCCACTGCCCCTGCTGGCGACCGAACGTCGGGAATCCCACGAGGCCCGTCTCGTTGGCCGGCGTGGCTGCGATGTTCGTGGTGATGCGTCCAGAGTCGCCGTTCACGAGGTTGAAGGCGCCGATTCTCGCGAGCAGGCCGCCCGCGATCTCGACTCGAACGAAGTTCTTCAGTGGCTGCATGTCCGCTGCCGCTTGCAACCGGACCGCCACTGCGCCCTGAAATCCCATGAGTCACCTCCTATCGGTGGCCGGGGAGGCGGCGCGTCGCCGCCCCCCGCGCCCCGACTTGCTAGCGCGTCGCCGCCGACTTGACCATGCCGTGGTAGAATGCCTTGACGCAGACCGCCTGGAGCAGCGTGGGCATCTGGTTGATGGCCGCGATGGTGGCGATCGGGATCCAGGCGCGCTGCTGGAAGCGGAGCATCCCGAACAGGTCGTGGTCGGTCGTGATGAGTTGCGGCCGGGCGAGGGTCATGGCGGCGGCAGTGGAGGCCACACCGTTCGACACGATGCCCTGGTTCGCCTCGGTCGTGTTGCCCGCCAGTCCGTAGCCCGAGGGGAAGGCCATGAGCCAGCCCTCCGCGACCAACTTGCGGTTGATCTTGAACTCGGCGTAGCCGCACTCGTAGACCTGCTTCATGGTCGTCGGGGTCGGGATGATCTGGCCCACCGCGTTGTGGACGTACATCCCGATGCGGTTCACGATCATCTCGTCGCCGGCGCCGATCTTGTTCGGCGTGGTGATGTTCGTGTCGATCGGATCCTTGTTCTGGATGTTGTTGAAGAACTGGAAGTTCGTGCCTGCCGCCACGGCGCCGGCCGGGATGGCCACCGTGTCGTACACGTCTCCCTCGTGCCACTCGACGATCTTGATCTTCTTGTCGAGCGCCGGAATGAAGAACGTCCCCGCCTCGTCCCGGACGGGCTTCATGAACTCTGCCATCGCATGTCCTCCTGGTCTGGCAGCCTTAGCACTTCGCGTCCTTCACCCGAGGGGCGCGACAGAACCACTTGATTACCCGAGGGATCCGACGAGGCCGCGCAACTGCAAGTCCTCTTCGATGTCCACGGCGGCGAAGTCGCCGCCACGCTGCTCGGTCTCGATGGTCGCCTCGAGGGTCGAGGTTTCGTTGACGGCGCTGAGCGCGGCGCGGTATCCGGCATTGCCGAGATACTCTTCGTAGCCCGCTACTGCCGCCGGCGCTGGCTGGCCCACGGGCAAGCCGTTGTAGATCGACGGCACGCCCTTGAAGGCGGCGTTGGCCACGAGGTCGGCCAGCGCGAAGCCGCTGATGCCGACCAAGCCGCGGGCCACGTCTTCCTGTTTGTTCCAGAGGAGGATTGCGCCGAGGAGCGACAGTGCGACTGCCGCGCCGGACTTGACGTACCCGCCCCAGGTCTTGTCCTGAAACAGTTTCTCGCTCAGGAGAGAAAGGCCGAGGATCCCGGCGGTGGTAGTGCCGGCCTGGATGGCCGCGGGCTTGAGAACCTCGACGTCGAAGAGTTCGCCGAGCGAGAGTCCCTCGAGAGGCGGAAGCGGCGGAAGCCCCGGGCAGCTCTCGCCATCGCCGAAGTGCTTTCCCATCTTCTACCTCCCCGCCTTGCAGTATTTGCCCTTGCGTTTGCCCGTGACCACGCGGCAGATGTCGCGTGTGTGGGCCTTGATCTTCTTGAGGCCGCAGACGCAGCCCTTCGAACTGCCCTTCCTCACGGAGCCCCTTGACTTCGCCATTCTGTTTTCCCTCCCTTGTGGATTTCCTTGTTTTTTTGACCTGGCCGCGCCGGGTTCTCCTAGCGCTTGCGGCGCCGCACGTTGACGATCTTGCACTTCACGGCCTTCTTGCTGTCCGTCTTGACCAGCTTCCCGTTGGCCCCCCAGCACATCTTCCTCTTCGCCATTTCTGGCTCCTTTCTCAGTGCAGGGGGTAAACCCTGCGATCCGCTACCAGCCGCTCTGGAACCTCCCAGCCGGCTGGTTTGTCCATGGATGCGTCGAGCGACATGCGCCGCGTCGGATGGCGCGGCGGCAGCAGGTCTCGAACGTAAATGTGGTTCCAGTCTCTCGAGTTCGTGGTGCGGATGACCACGAGCTCGGGAAGATGCCCGATCGACAGAAGAAGCGCGGCCAAGAGGATCGCCATGTCGTCACAGTCGCCGGCAGCCCACAGGAGTGTGCGTATCGCGGACTGAAACGTGTCGATGCCGCGGATGTCCCCGGTATACCTGACGTTATGGCGGACGTAATCGAAAAGAGCCCTGCTCTCTCCTGGCCAGTCCTTTTCGCGGATGCACCAGTCGCCGCCGCATTTCTGGGCGACGATGGCGGCGGCGAGTTCTCGAACTTCGGGCTTCCTGATTGACGCCCGCACCATGTCTGTGATGCGCCGGACTCTCGCGTCGAGGGTGTTGACGTTGTAGAGATTCGAACGGAGTCGGCCGTTGGGCGGGGGGGGTTGTCTGGGGGGGCGCTGTCGGTCGCGTGCGTGTGCAGCGTGGAGAACCCTGACTCCGCCGACGATGCTCCCGATGCCAACTACCAACTCGCCAAGGGTCACGATGCCCTCCGACGAAAGCGTGGACCGGTGTGAATCGGCTGTCTGTCAACGAAACGCGAAAGTGCCCGCAGGCCCAATGTCTATGCGGCCCAAACGCATATCTGGGCCAATCCTCTAATGATGAAAAGAAACCGCTAGGAATCCGCTAGTGATATGTGAAGTCAAGGAAGACCGTTCAGGTGGTTCTCGATCGACGAACGCGACCGGCCCTTGCGGTGGTACTCGCCGGGGCCGACGAGTACGGTTGCTCCATCGCGGCGGGCCACGATTTGATAGTTGTTCTTTTCCCGCATTGACAAAATGCGGAGCAGCACCACGCCCGCCTCCTGGGGCGAACTACATACGATTTCCTCCGCCTCTTGTGTCGACGCGATTTTCTCGAGGACATCGTGCCACGGCGACGACTTGCGGGGACCGCGACGCGGCAGGGAGGCGATGCGCTGCTTGAACTGCTTCAGCGAGATCCGACGACGTTTCACGGAGCGCCTCCCTTGAACAACGCGGCGAGGTTTTCGAATTGTTCGTTGCAAATGCGGACGACGTCCACAACCTTGGCCTCGGGCAGCAACTTGGCTTTGGCGAGCGAACCAAAGAGGGTCCGGACGAAGACCTCGGCGCGCCCCTTGTCGCCCGACTGAATGGCTGCCATGCCCACCGCAAGCAAGGGCTTCCAAGCCGGCTCCATGAACAGGCGTTGCAGTAGACCCATCGACGCCATGAACAGCGCCGGATCGTCCGCGGCATTGACGATCTGCTGGCAGAGTTCCACTGCTTCGGCCGGCACGGTCAGGCGGGGCGGCGGCGCCGATTCGGCCTTGACGTCGATGACTGGGGGTGTCGTGGGCGGAGGGGCCGGTGGCAACTGGAACTGCGGGGGCTGCGGCGGGAGTTGCATGGCCTGTGCGCCGCGCATCATCTGCACGAGGAAGGGAATGCTGCGGGCCATCTCCTTCACCACCCCGACGAGTTCGCCCTTGCGCTCGCCGGAAACGTCGGCCGAAAACTCGCGCACCATTTTCAGCGTCTGGAACTGCGCCAGTAGGTCAACCGGCTTGTTTTTGGTTTCGCGAATTTCCGCGAACAGTTGCTCCATCCGCCTCTCGGTGGCATCGAGCCCCAGCATCTGGCGTACAGCCGTGGCCACGGCGGGCAGGGCGGCGACGGCGTCCATCCAGGAGAATGGCGTTGCTGCGGGTTGGCGGCCCTCGCGGACGATTGCGAGGATGTCGCTCGCAGAGATACCCGGCGCCTGCGGCTGAGACGTGGCCTTGAGGGCCTCGGCAAAGGCCCTGAGTGCCTCGCCGGTATTCTCCCCTGGGGGCGGCAGCGGCGGCAGCGGCGGCAACTGGGGTCCGTAGCTGGGCCCACCCCACTGGTTGCGGCGGTCCCGTTCCTTTTCCTCGTCCAAGCGCTTGAGGGTTTCCTTCATTGCCTCCAGCGCGACCTGGGACGAGTCAGCCGCGGGCGAGCGTCCCCCCATCTGGTTGAACAGGAGCATCATCACCATCGGATCCATGCCCTGGGTCTTCGACTGCTCAACGAGTTCCATCCACTCGCGCCGGCGCTTTTCGGCCATCTCCTCGGTCAACTGCATCTGGCGCGTCTGGTTAGCGACCGTGGTGTTGTAGAAATCCATCAGGTTGAGAGCGGGTGGGGGCGCTGCGGCGACGTCGGGGCGACGATACGACAGGGGCTCCGCGATGGGCAGGCCGGTGCGATACACCGACGTTCCATCCTGTCGCTGCATGTCGATCAGGTACTCGCCATAGCCATGCTCGGGCACCACGTAGCGCATCAGGAACTGCTCGAGGCTACCGGCATCGCGCACGTCCGAGGGCCTGTAGTTGCGAATGTACTGCGTCTGCCCAGCCGACATGCCCGAGAGGTAGCGGATGGACACGCGCACCGAAGATGTCTCTGGCAGGAAGTCCATGACGAATTTGCGCACACCCACAGGGACTGGCGTATCCTGCGGCTTCGGCTTGGGGCCCTTGGGCGTCGGGAAGTCGTAGACATCTTTCGGCGGCGGCAGGGGGCGCTGCGCGGAGAAGTCCCCGGGGGCATCTTCGATGGTCGTGTTGCCGCCGCCTGGGTCGGCCGGAGGCACGGCGGGCGCGGCGATGGCGACCTCCACCTTTGGCGCGTGTTTCGCGAGTTCCGCGGCGCTCACGGCCGGGTGAAGTCGTGGCTCGTCGTTGTCCAGGGGCGGGGCTTCCTCGCGAATGGCCTCGCTGGGCACGTGGGCGGCGTCCAACTCGCGTACGAGGGCTGCGCCATCGGGCGGGATGGCCGGCGGCGCGGCAGCCGGCGGCGGTTGCGGTGTGAGTTCGAGTGCCTTCGTGGCCTTGCGTCGTCCCATTACCTGCCTCCTAGTGGTTTGTTCATTGCGCGCAGAAGTGTATCAATAGATGGAGTTATGTACTGAGTCGTTGTGTGTAGGCTGTGGTGTCCCGCTATTCTTTGGATTGTGATCAGGTCCACGCCAGATCGATGAAGCCACGTAAGCCACGTCCTGCGTAGAGTGTGGGGGGTCATGCCGGGAAGTCCCATGTGTTTGCGGATCTTGCGGAATTGCAGTTGTATCAGCGCGGTGGCGATCGGCTTGCTCGGGTCGGTGCTCGGAAACAGCCACACCGACTTGATCGGGGCGCGCCAAGCCATGTACGTCCGCAGCACTGGCCCGAAGGCCTGCGGGGTCGGAACCAAGCGTGCTTCGCCGGTCTTCGCCATCTGGCTTGTGACGTGCAGCATGATTCCCGTGTCCGAGACGTGGATGTCTTCCAGGCGCAGGTTGCACAGCTCCCTGACGCGCAGACTACACAAGCCGAGCAGGCGCATCGCCGAGCCGACGGGCTGGTGGACGCGTGCGGCGAGGGCGTCGTAGGCGTCGAGTTCCGCTCTGGACAGAACCAAGTGGAGGTCATGGCGGGGTCGTGGCATCGCGGGCGTTCGGTGGGGAGCCACCGCGTAGCCGTGGGCCGCCAAGAAATCTAGGTACTGCATCGTGGCGGCGATGCGAGAATGAATCGTGTTCGGGCGCCTGCGGGCCGCGACGAGGGCCTGCACCCATGTCTCCAGGGCGGTCGCCGGGAAAGTGCCGAGAGACCAGTGGTTATCGGCCAAGTGTTCCTCGAATTGTCGCGCAGATGCCCCATACACCGCGGCCGTCGATGCCGACCTAGTCGAGCGCAAGCGAGAAACGAACTGGCGGATTCGATCCTCCACGCGGCCAATGTCGCCCTGGGCCGTCGTCCTGTATATTTATTTCTGCTTCGTTGCCCGAGTGCCCGTGGTTTAGGGTCGTCACCCCCGTAGGGGGTGCGGGAAGCACGGACTGGCCGGCGGACGCCGGCAGGGAGGGCGCGACAAGTGCATGATGGGGGCGAATCGGGTGGCGCTCAAGAATAATACTTGACAGGCGCGCGGGGGACGTTATGCTGTAGTCGTCGGTGCAGGAGCGCGCCGAGGAGAACGACATGAAGAAGTAATCGCTGTCTGTGCGGGGCTCCTCGCCCCGGACCAGCGTGCGACTCCCTGGGCGGCTCCGGGGGTCGGTCGTGCGCTGCTCCGGCGCGTGGAGAGCCACGCGATGCCCGTCGTAATAATAGTGCTTGACGCGTGCGGTGGCGATCAGGTATTCCCGCTGCCAAGCCCACCAACCGGAAGGAAGGTTCATGAAAAGCAAGATCAGCGGGTTCGGGAAAAGGCTGCGGGACAGACGGCTAGCGCTTGGCCTCTCGCCGCACGACCTCGCCCAAGCCGTGCGAGCAAAGGGCGGGCGGCGCTGTTCTCGCACACACATCTTCAATTGGGAGAACGATGTGATGACCCCGCGCATCGACTCCCTTGAGCCGCTCTGCGCGGCCCTCGGGTGCCTGATGGGGGAGTTGCTCGGCGAGAGGCCCTCGGAAGTATAGGCGCCATGGTCTCTGGCCTTCGCGACTTTGTCTAGGGCCGCATGCGCTGCCGCCTCTCCGTGGCGGCGACGGGAGAACGATGCCACAGAGGTTGGTCGATAGCGGCTTTTGGTCCGACCCAGACCCCACGATCGAACTCTGGACCAGCGAGCAACGGCTCGCCTACCTCTACCTGCTGACGCATCCCCAGAGTGTTCCCTGTGGAGTATGGAGGATCTCTCCCAGGGAGGCTGCAATGCACCTGGGGTTACGGGCGCCGGACTCGGCCAAGCGACTGCTATCATCTCTCGAACCGAAAGTTTTCTTCCATCTCGACACCTGTTACGTCTGTATCCCCGCGTATCCTAAGTGGCAATGTCGTGGACCACAGGTTGCGAGGGCCGCAACTTTGCAATTGGCCGATCTGCCAAGTGTGGTTATCTCTTGGCTTTCGTCCGATACCGTATCTATACCGTATGCCAAAATAAGGGGGTCCGTATCCAGTCGGTATAGATACCACTCTGAACCTGAACCTGATCCTGATCGAATTCGGCCGAAGGAAGGGGTGCAGGGGGAACCAACGGCGCCGGGGAACAATGGGAGGGGACAATCTCTACTCCCATCTCCAGATCCATACAGAGATGAGGCATACCGGGTACTCTGTGTCTATCATGGACTCTTCCGCCTCAGAGGAGCACCACCCAAGGACAAGATTCCGTTGATTGCCCGGTGCCTCCACGAAGGCGGCATGACGCCCGAGGACTGTTACGACGCAGCCCTGGGCATCGGCGGTGACGACTGGCACACGAAGACCAGCCAACTCCGGGTGCAGGACTGTTACGGCGACATCGCGACCGCGCAGACGTGGGCGGCCAAGGGCGCGGCACGCCGCGTGCGGCAACACATCAACTGGGAGACTCAAGTGCCGCGACTGCTCAAGGTCGCCCTGGGCGAGGAACCCGAGGCCACCCCAGGGCCAGTCGAGGAGTCCGAGGCCACGCAATGACGGAGCAGCGGCAACTCGACCTCGTCGAGATATTCATCGTGCTACGCGACGGGACGCGGCTGTGTCGCCACGGCGCCACGACGCACTTGCTCGACACAGTGCGATTGACCGCCAAGAATGGTCAAGACTACATCGCCCTCATCGAACGCGTGTCGCAGGACGGCCGCACGGCCACATATCACGAGTACGGCCGCCGACGTCGGCCACTGGAGGCATGATGCTGACAATTCGGCAACGGGAGTGGCTCAGTAGAGAGAAGAGGCACCGCCTGTGGCTACAGGGTAAAATAGATGATTCATGGCGCAAGGTGTGCGCCAGCGCCACCCAACACTCGAATAGGAGGACACCATGACTTTGCTGTCAAAGTTCCGAGAGGCCCAGTTCGTTGTCTTGCGCGCAATGGGCGAGCACCGCGAGATACACACCCTCGACCAGCGCGAAGCGGCGCGCGTCGCCGCTGTCGCCTGCGGCGCGCTGCTCGAGCACTGGGAGTCGGTGCGCCGGACGATCGAGGTACTGGTCAAGTCGGAGCAGGCGTTCGACGCGGTCGCCCTTGACGAAGTCCGCGCCTTGGAGGCGGAACTTCAGAGGGAATGGAACAACTGGTCTGGTCTCGTGGACGCGCACGACAAGCTGGCTGCACAGCGCGCCGACAGAGAGAATGCTGCATGGAAGACGGCGCGCCTGGCGGTCGTGGCGCCGGCCGAAGAGCAGGAGGGGCGCGGTGGTACAAACTACTAAGGGTGAATTCCGCGAGGCCCACAGATGAAGATTGCCCGCGTCTTTCCGCGGCGCACCCGCGCCACGCCCGTCGACGCCCTGGCGTTCACGGACACACCTGGGCTTTTCCCGCCCGAGGTCGAGGAGGTCCACGTCTCGGTCACGTTCGCCTGGGATCTGCCGCGCGCCGAGATGTTGGCTCGTGAGTGGGCCCACGTCGCACCCGTGAAGATCGGCGGACCCGCAACGGGACAACGCGGAGAGGAGTTCACTCCGGGCATGTACCTGAAGCCAGGCTACACGATCACTTCGCGCGGCTGCCCAAACCGCTGCTGCTTCTGTGAGGCCTGGCGCCGAGACGGGGACACCAGGGAACTGCCGATCATGCCCGGCCACAACGTCCTCGACGACAACCTCATGGCGACATCGATGGCGCATTTCGAGGCCGTCATCGAGATGCTCAGGGGCCAGCGCGACGTGCAGTTCACGGGCGGGCTCGAGGCCGCCCGGATGACGCCGCGTCACGCCGAACTGATCCGTAGTGTACACCCCACCGCCATTTTCATGGCCTACGACAACCCCGAGGACTGGTGGCCGCTGGTCGAGGCCACGCGGATGTTGAAAGAGGCCGGAATGCCTCTCGCGGGCCACCGGGTGCGCGCCTACGTGCTCGCAGGCTACAAGGGCGATACGACGCTGGCTGCGGTCAGCCGGTGCGAACGCGTTCTCGACCTCGGGGTCGTGCCCTGCATGATGGTTCTGCGGGACGCCAGGGGCGGCCAGACACGGGGGTGGAGGGAAGTACAGCGAGTCTGGAGCCGGCCGGCGATCTCCTGTGGCCAATGTTCCGCACAGGCCGGGTCGAGATCCAGAGCGGCAGACGAAAGAGCGAGGTGGGCATGAAAATCATGTCTTTTGCTTGGACGACCGAGGCCCTGTTGGCCTCGGCCAAGACCGAAACACGCCGGGACTGGAAGAACGGCTACGCGCACAAGTTCCACCGCGGCGACCTCGTCGCTGCCTACAATCGAAACCCAAAGTTCAGGGGCGAGCAGGTGGCCACGATCCTATTGATCGAAGATCCCGTCCGCGAGAGCTTGCTCGATCCCCTGCCGGCCGGGGCTTGGGAGGCGGAAGGCATCCCTTGGCTCTTGGCCCACGGGATCCGCCGGAACAAGAGTCTGCCGACGACGGAAGAGGAATTTCGGGCGTGGTGTCGGGAGGCCCAACCCTGGATTGTGAGATTCAAGCTGGTAGAGAAAGTCAAGGCTACAGATGAGAAAGAGGAAAAACATGGCCATCAACTCCGACTGTTCTGAGGAGCGGATCCGGGTCGCGCTCACCCTCGACTACCAAGAGGTTCATAGGCTGGAGGCAGTGCTGCGTCGTGTGGCGAGTCGCTCCCTGCGCGGCCTCATGCGCTTCCGCCGCGTGCTGCCCGACGAGTGGTTCGTGATTGAGCGCCACTTGCGCGAGATCACAAGGCAAGCCTCTCCGGTGATGACGGCCCGCGTAGCCCTGGCGCAGCAGCAGTGCGCACCGAACGACAGGGAATCCGTGGCCCGGGGGCATGAGTGAGCATCATCATCGGCGACTGCCGCGCCGTTCTCGCCACGCTCCCCGAAGCGTCCTGCCAGTGCTGCGTCACCTCGCCGCCGTACTGGGGGCTCCGCGATTACGGGCACGCCGATCAGATCGGCATGGAGACCACGCCACAGGAGTACGTGGCCACTCTCGTTGAGGTATTCGCCAAGGTTCGCCGCGTGCTCCGTGACGACGGCACGCTCTGGCTGAATCTAGGGGATAGCTATGCGGGCAGTGGTTGCGGCCCGCAGGGCAAACACGGCGTGATGATCAATCGTTCCGTTGCGGCCGCGCGATGTCGGCGGCACGACAGAATGGATCGTTCGCCGCCGCCTGGTCTCAAGCCGAAAGATCTCGTCGGCATTCCTTGGCGGGTCGCGTTCGCGTTGCAAGCCGACGGCTGGTGGTTGCGTTCTGACATTATTTGGCATAAGCCAAGCCCGATGCCAGAGGGCGTGACCGACCGCCCCACGAAGTCACACGAGCATGTGTTCTTGCTGGCAAAGAGTAAAAGATACTACTACAACACAGAGGCCATCAATGAGCCGCTGGCGCAGGCCGGCCGCGTTCGCGCTGACAAGATCGGCGGCAACAAGGGTGACGCGATTCATCACAGCCCCAGATCGGTCTTCAACGCGCGGTGGGATGCGGCCGAAGCGGCCGGGACAGTTCCCGAGACACGCAACGCCCGCGACGTGTGGACCATCGCCAGTCAGCCGTTTTCCGGCGCCCACTTCGCTGTCATGCCACCGGAGCTGGTCAAACGGTGCATCCTCGCGGGCTCACGTGAAGGCGACACCATTCTCGACCCGTTCATGGGTAGCGGGACCGTGGGCTACGTCGCACAGAATCTCGGCCGCAAGTGGATCGGAATCGACATACAGGCGGACTACGAGGAACTTGCGCGGCAGCGGACGGCGCAGGGTTGCCTTGTGTGGGCGACGGCGCACCCGGAGATGTTTGAGGAAGTGACGGAATGATCGCACCTATGCCGTATTTCGGCGGTAAGGCACGTATCGCGCCTGTCGTCTGGCGGGCGCTTGGGGACACACCGAACTACGTGGAGCCGTTCCTTGGCAGCGGGGCCGTCCTGCTCGCGCGGCCGGACTCCCATCAATGGTGGGACCGGATAGAAACCGCGAACGACGCGGATGGGCTACTCTGCAATTTCTGGCGTGCGGTTCGGGCGGCTCCTGACGACGTAGCCCACCATGCCGACTGGCCGGTGAGCGAATGCTGCCTCCATTCCAGGCACGCCTGGCTCGTGGAGCGCAAGGCCGATCTGGTAGCGCGACTGTGCGGCGACCCGGACTACTACGACGCGAAGGCCGCCGGCTGGTGGCTCTGGGGCATCTGCTCGTGGATCGGCGGCGGATGGTGTTCGGGCAAGGGGCCATGGCACGCCGTGGACGGGCGGCTGGCCAAGGGCGCGGAAAGCGACGGAGTGAAGCGCCAACTGCCCCACTTGGGCAGTACGGGAATGGGCATCAACCGCCAGCGGCCCCACGGCGAGGCGGAGCAATGCGAGGCGTGGTCGAAACACCTGCGCGATACCATGCGCGCGCTGGCCAACCGCCTCCGCCGTGTCCGCGTGTGCTGCGGCGACTGGTCGCGTGTGTGCGGCCCGAGCCCGACGACGAAGCTCGGGCTGACGGGCGTGTTCCTGGACCCGCCGTACTCGCACGAGGAACGCGACGGGACGGTGTACGCGACCGAATCGGGCACTGCCGCAGCCGAGTGCCGAACGTGGGCAATCGAGCATGGGGATGATCCGCTCCTGAGGATCGTACTTGCGGGCTACAGCGGCGAGCACGACATGCCGGTGACGTGGCGCGCGGTCGAGTGGAAGGCAAGGGGTGGCTTCGGTTCTCAGGGCAAGGGCCGGGGCCGCGAGAACGCGGACAGGGAGAGGCTGTGGCTGTCGCCGCACTGCCTGGACACGGAGGCCGTGGTGCAACAGGGCGTGCTCGACTTTGAGGAGCTTGCCGAATGACACCCTACTACGACGACGGGCATGGGATCGTCATCTACCACGGGGATTGCCGGGAGGTGCTGCCGGAACTCGCCCTCAAGAGCGTGGACCACGTGATCATGGACCCGCCATTTGAGGTTGAAGCACATACACTGCAACGACGAACCAAACCCGCCGGAAGGCAAAACCACACTGGAAACTGCATCGAGGTCTTGCCGCTTCCCTTTGCTGCGATCGACGAAGCCTTGCGAGCGGATGTGGCCCGTGAAATAGCTCGGCTCGTCAGACGGTGGCTCCTCACTTTTTGCCAGATTGAGGCATCGCAAACATGGCGCGCGGCGTTTGAGGCACACGGTCTTGTCTATCGTCGTACCTGTCTCTGGATCAAGCCAGACGGGATGCCGCAGTACAGCGGGGACCGGCCCGGCATGGGTTACGAAACGTTCGTCGCGATGCACGCGCCGGGAGCGTCGCGGTGGAACTGTGGCGGGAGGCACGGCGTCTGGGTTGTGAACAAGGGCGAACCGGGCGGGGCACAGCCGCACCCCACGACCAAGCCACTGCTTCTCATGTCTGCGCTCGTCGCTGCCTTCACCGATCCTGGTGACCTCGTGCTTGACCCGTTTGCTGGTAGCGGCACGACCGGTCGAGCGTGCAAGGATTTGGGGCGACGGTGCATCATGATCGAGAAAGAAGAGCGGTACTGCGAGATCGCCGCGCATCGCCAGGCACAAGATGTGCTCGACTTCGGCGCCGAGGAATCTCTTGACAGCGCGGGCGAGGGGCCGTAGCGTGAGGCGTCCGGCTGGTGTCGGGCCGTCGCGGGTGGTTCCCGGGGCGAGACAGAAAGCACACTGCACATGCTCCCTCGCAGATTCATTCCCGAGCATCGAGGTTTCCGGCTCACCACCGGCCTGCCTCCGCAGTGTGCGCCTGGGTGCTCGGGAATGAGCCTGTGAGGTAGCAGTGGCAAAACGTAGTCTGCCCACGAACGTTTGGCGGCACCCGGCAATGGAGGACTGGCTCTCCGACCGGAGGGCTCTCTATTGCGCCCTGCTCGCCGATCCCGGCGCGAGCTTCTGCGGTTGTTGGCGCATCCAACCGGCGAGCGTCGCGGTAGACGCAGGGCTTTCCCGCCAGAAGGTCGAGGCCCTTGCGGCGATGGAGCGCGACGATGATCAGTGAGCCCGGCCGCCCCGCGACAAGAGGGGGCACACGATGACCATTGGCTCGCTATTCAGCGGGATCGGCGGCCTCGAGCTGGGCCTCGAATGGGCGGGCCTCGGCCCCGTGCTGTGGCAGTGTGAGTGTGATCCCTATTGCTTGGCCGTGCTGGAGAAGCACTGGCCCAACGTCCGGAGGTACACTGATGTACGTGCCCTTGACGCTACGGTCCCCGTTGTGGATCTCATATGCGGAGGCTTCCCCTGCCCGCCCGTGTCGGTCGCAGGCAAGCAGCGAGCGCAAGCAGACGACCGCTGGCTCTGGCCCGAATTCGCGCGAGTCGTGCGCCTACTACGACCCCACTACGTCATCGTGGAGAATGTCCCAGGGCTCCTTACCGCTAACCGCGGAACCGCCTTCGGGGACGTGCTCGGTTCGCTGGCCGCGCTCGGGTACGATGCGGAGTGGCATCATATCGGAGCGTGCGACGTGGGCGCCCCACAGCGGAGATACCGAGTCTTCATCGTCGCATGGCTGGCCAACCGCGGCGGCGACGGACTGGAAGGGCAGCAGCCGCGTGGGCCAGAGACGCGGCCAGTTGTCGGAAGCGGCGGAGCAGAAGTGGCCGACGCCAGACGCGTGTGTTTCCACGCGAGTCAACCGGAGTCTATCGCCGGGGGCAGCAGTCCGTCCCTGTCTGGCGGCTCGGGTCCAAACATGGAACACGCCGCGAGTGGAGGACTCGGAACGCTGCGGAGCACACCGGACGCGCGGGACCACAGAGACGCTGACGGCACAAAGCAGGATGTGGCCGACGCCGACAATCTACGGAGAGTACAACCGGAAGGGTGCATCGGCCAATTCGGGAAACGGCCTTGCAACAGAAGCGAAATCTTGGCCGACGCCGACGAACAGTATGGCGACGCCAGCGGACATGGAACAAGCGCGGTGGGCAGGGAACGATCCGAGGCGTCCAACCTATGCAGAAGCGCAACAATGGCCGACGCCGCGAACCCCCACGGGCGGGCCGGAATCACGAGCGAGCAAGACAGCGAGAGGCAGCGGGGGAGTCGATCTGCAGACGGTGACGGGGACGTGGAGCACGCCCCAGGCAACGGACGCGAAGACGGGCACGGTTCCATTCCAGCACACAAGGGGCGGGCGGTCGCTGATGTCGGATGTCACGACTGGCCCCCTGGACCCGGCGACGCCGCCGGATGGCAAGAGTACATCGCCAGATACCCTGCCCGCAAGCCCGCCATCCTGCGTGCTCAACCCGGCCTTCGTGGAAGCGCTGATGGGCTTCCCGCCTGGCTGGACACTCGCCGACGACGCGCACGCCTCCGCTGTCTTGGCAACGCGGTCGTCCCGCAAGTTGCTCGCGAAGTTGGTCGTCGGCTGATGGAAATCGATGCCGCCAGAAGCGAGGGAAGACGATGAACCCGCAGAAATACCGCTACTGGTACGGCGATTGGCCGATGCTCACGGTCGGCCTGATGGGCAGCCGATGGGGCCTTGGCTTTCGGTTGCGGCGCCCGCCGGAGTGCTGGACGCCGCACATCTACCTGGGACCATGGGTGTTCGGGTGGGCCTGGGACAGAACCCGAAGCGACGAAGGGCAAAAGAGAGGGCAATGCTAACAGAGAAGGAAAAGACATGGCTGCAACGCATGTGCGCAACCTGCGCACACCTAGACCGCGACACCGAAAAGCCTCGGCCAGTGATCGGCTACTGCCGCATCCAGCCAGTTGTTGCTGCACGAATGGATTTCGACGGAGCGACATGTCCGCGGTGGGCCAGCATCGAAGAGGAGATGTTCGCGTGTGTCCGTGAACTCTACGAGCATTTGAGGGACGAGGGGAGCGCGGGATGAACACATTCACGGACCTGTGTAGTCACGATCCAGACCGCCCGGGCCTCTGGCGGCCCGCTATCTTCCGCGACGCGGGCGGCGAATGGTACATTGCCACCGATGGGCGCGCGCTGCTCGCGCTCCGCGACAAGCCGGCAGTCGCCGAGTGGGGAGACAATCCACCTGAGTGCTTGCGCATCGTCGCGCCTGCCTTGGCGCTGCCGACCCTCGCCACCTCGACGGTCGCGGACCTACGCCGACAGGTGGGAGGTTACACGCCGACCGAGTGCCCAAGGTGCAATGGGCGAGGGAACCACCCCTGTACCTGCAAATGCGGAAACAGCCACGACAGGCCGTGCGGCACCTGTGATGGCACAGGCACGACGCGGCCCGCACCGATCCTGTGCTGTGGCGTCCCGGTGGACCGCCTGCTGCTCGCGGCGCTGTTGGCTGCGGCACCGGAGGGGCGATGCGAACTGGCCGTCGCGAAGGCAACACCTCGAATGCTGTACCTGCGCGGCGAGAGGTGGATCGGCGTGACCGCGGAGGTGCGCGAACCGATACCGGAGGGAGAAATCAGGGTGGAGGAAACGGAACGCGACGCGGGAAAGAAGGTGACGCCATGAGCGGACGCGGCAAATTCTGGACGAAACCGTGGACGCTCCTCGCCGGCTGCAGCGGGCAGCGGGACGGCGCGTGCAAGGCCGCGCACTGTTGGGCCGCGTCGCTGGTCGGCGCACGCTTGGCACACAACCCGCGATTCGCGGGGCTGACTGACGAGGCCCACCGCTGGACCGGCGCAGTCCGGTTCTTCCCCGAGGCCCTCGAGAAGCCACTGCGCTGGCGCAAGCCGCGCGTGGTGGCACCTGGGTGGCTGGGAGACCTGTTCGATCCGGGCATTGTCAACGAGCAGGTCGCGGCGGTGTACGGAGTCATGGCGGCTTGTCCGCAGCATCGCTTCTTGATCACGACGAAGCGGACGGAACGACGGCGGGAGTGGTTCGAGTGGGTCATGCGCCGGGAAGAGCAAGGCCGTAGCATGTTCCCACACGACGACGCAGGCTGGCGCATCCGACAGTTGTTCGCATCCTGTGCCGCCAAGCAAGGCGATTCGCTACCACCGCACCACGGCGGTCCCTGGCCGCTCCCGAACGTCTGGGAGGGCGTTTCCGTATGTGACCAAGCCGACGCCGACGTACGCATCCCGGTCCTGCTCGACACGCCAGCGACGCATCGGTGGATCATTGCCGAGCCGCTGCTGGGTCCGGTGGACCTGACGGACTACCTGGAGGCGGGCCGCGAAACCGGCGGCCCGCAAGGATGGCAGCCGGACAGTGCTGTCGATTGGGTCGTGGTGGGAGCGGAGACCGGCCACAACGCGCGACCGTGTGACCCGGAGTGGCTGCGCGGAATCGTTCGCCAGTGCCGCGAGGCGGGAGTGCCCGCCTGGACGAAAGCGGGACTCGCCGAGGGTGACCCGTGCTACCAGAGGAGGCTACCGTGGGCGACATGACCGCGAGCGAGCTTGCCGAGCGACTGAAAGCACAGTGCACAGATCCGTGGTGCATCACACCGTCGTACGTTGTGCAGGGAGTGGAATGAGCAAGCGTGAGATAGTCAAACTGTTGTGCGCGGTCCGCAAGCAAGTCGATCGTGACATCGCCGCGTTTGCGGCCAGAAGCCCTGTGGCTGGAGGGCTCGCGCGAGAGGGGTATAACGGTGGCTACAGCGACGCGCTGTCGGATGTCATTCTGTTTTTGAACAGTGTCTTGCCCCGGCGCCACAACTGGTGGGAGATGGCGGAATGAGTGCCTGTGAGAAATGCTGGTCGGCCGCGGGTGGGGATGCGGAACGATACATCTCCATCCTCCGCGAGCGAGATCGTCTTGGACTGGTGTGCACCCCAGAGGAGAGGGCTGGCTCAGGGGCGACCATGTGTCCTGTGTGTGGGCGCCGGACACGTCACCAACTGAGCGGTTTTTGCATGGTGGTGGCCTGTATGGGCATCCGGCCGCACTTGCCGAACCCGTCGCTGTGGCTACGCAAGCCTGAGCACAAGGGCTGGGGTTGGCTGTGCGTGGTCGAGGGCACAGTAGACCATCCAGTCCAGGCGTACCGCTATTCTCCCACTGGGCCGTGGAAGACCACGGTTGGAGAATGGCAACCCGACTGGCGCTGGCTGGCGCTGGAGACACCGGAACCGCCGGATGTGACGCCATGACTGAGAACTTCCAGATCCCGCCCGGCCGCTGCCGGGAAGAGGCGTGGACGGCTGGCGCGCGGGTCCAGTGCGCGCACCTAGACAGCGACACCCCGACGTGGCCGACGTGTCGGGCAGAGCCGGGCACGCTCTTGGATCTCGGCGCGGACAATGCTCCCGTCCGCCGCAGGGACGGCAAGTGCCCGTACGGCAATGGGGGGATACCGGTCGTGCAGGGGTCGGAATGAACCGCAAAAAGGAGTGCCTCAAGTCGTACGCCGCACTCGCCGAGTACAAACGCGGCTGGATCGCGGGCGTCATGCAGTACTACAGAGACCAGAATGCCCCTGGGGAGTACCTGCGGGGCTATGACGATGGACGTGCGGCGTTCCTGGCCGCAGACGGAATGGAGCGAAGCCGCCTGAACCTGAAACCACTGAGTGAAGAGGGCAAAAAATGGGCATGACAGTATTCATTGACCCTGCGGGAGTACCGGCGACGGGCCTATCCCGGTTGTGCAGGGGAGGGTGCGCTGCGATAGAAACCCACGTCCACGAGATACAGGACGCGGTGGATGCAGCGCATAGGGAGATGTGGAGTCACGAGGACGACAAACGACGGGAATGGGGAAAGGCGGTCGACTTGGACTGGCGCCGCCGCTTGGGGATTTCGATATGACTGCGCTGCTCTACGTCTGTGTCGACTGCGACGAAGTCTTGGAGCGTGACCGCAACGGGCTCTTCTGCCCGAAATGCTATCCGGCCCAACGTGCAGCGACGTTTCGCGCTGTCGCCGAGGAGCATGTAGCAAAAGCGTCAACACGGGTTGAACTCCAGTTGCCCGGAGAGAACACGTGACGCGGCGGGCGCGGGGCGTGCTGGGGAAGTACGAGGCATGAAGCACGCGACCTCCAAATTCAACGCTTGACTTGCTGTGCGTGCCTGTGCAACTTTGTGCATGGAGGCCGACATGACAGACGACCTAACATTGAGAGAAGCAGCGAAACTGCTGAACGTACACCGCAACACCCTGCACCTTTGGATGCGGAAGCGCATCATCCGGTACTCGCAGCCGGGTGGACGCCGTGGCCACCACGTCTTCTCGCGGAAGTGGATCGCGGCCTGGAAGAAGGTGATGGAAGCCAAGCGCAAGAGCGCCGAGAAGCAACACAAGGAGAAGAAATGAGTCAGCATCGCGTCGAAATCGTCCGGATCGAGTCCGTTGCCCCCCATCCTAACGCCGACACCCTCGGCATCGTCCAAGTCTTCGGGTACTTCTGTTGCGTGCGCTTGGCCGACTTCGCCCCCGGCGACCTCGTGGCCTACATTCCCCCGGATTCGGTCGTGCCGGCAACGGAACAGTTCGCGTTTCTGGGGGCGGACAGCGAGAACCGCCGCATCAGGGTGAGGAGGCTCCGCGGCATCTACTCACAGGGTCTCCTCGTGAAGGCCCCCGAGGAGTCGGTCGAGGGCGACGACGTGATGGCCCTGCTCGGCATCAAGCACTATGAACCGCCGATCCCCATGACAATGGGCGGCGAGAACGAGCGCCCCCCCGCGGGCTTCTGGCCGAAGTACGACGTCGAGTCGTGGCACCGCCACAAGGCCCTGTTTCAGGAGGGCGAGACCGTCTACGTCACCGAGAAGATCCACGGCACGAACGCCCGGTACGTCTGGCTCGACAACAAAATGCACGTCGGATCTCACACCCAGTGGAAGCGTGAAGACGAGACGAACCTTTGGTGGCGGGCCCTGGCGCTGAACCCCTGGATCAAGAACTGGTGCGTGAGCCACGAGAGTGCGTTGCTGTTCGGGGAAGTGTTCGGACAGGTGCAGGATCTCCAGTATGGCGCGGCCCGCAACGAGTTGTTCGTGCGCGTTTTCGACATCTACGAGTCGGGCCGCTATTGGGACGTCTCGGAGCTACAGGCGACACTGGAGCCGGAGCATCGTGTGCCCGTGCTCTACGAGGGACCGTACAGCGAAGTCGCGGCGCGCAGCCTTTCAATGGGCCAGTCGACCTTGGCTGCGCACCTGCGCGAGGGCTGCGTCATCCGGTCCGTACCCGAGAGGTCGGATCCTTCGGTCGGCCGGGTGCAGTTGAAGATCGTGTCGGACGAGTATTTGGCGAGGTAGGCGTGAAAAAGGAACCTACGGCGGCACCAAAGGTGCTGGCGGAGAATCGGCAGACACTGGCACTTACCGGCGAGACTTGGTGCCCCAATTGCGGCTCGGCGTGGCCCATGCAGTATCAATCCAAAAGCCTGGCGGTTCTATCAAAGCGGCTGCCCTCGCTCGGCGCAGCACAGAGCACGATCTTCCCCTGTTATTGTCCAGTCTGTAAGGCCACGTGGTCGATCACTGTGACACTCGAGGCCGACCAAGCACCCCTCGAAAGCGCGATGCGGCAGCACCTCGAGGCAACACGATGAGCCTCGCCGCCAATCTCTTAGATCTGCCTACCTCAAACATCGAACCCTTTGATGTCCTTGACGCGTTCAACAACGACCAGCGGATCGAGGGGTTCATATCGCGTCAAGCCGATCACCGCTATGGCGCGCTGGTCATCATGCGCGTGGCCAACGAAGAAACAACCCCACAGATCGTTTATGGTACGCCGAAGATGCACTACCCCTTCGAGGCGAAACCCGACGGCACCCGCGCCTACCACTTTCCATCGGTCGTCCGCGAGGTCTCCGTCTATCAGAAACTGGACGGCACAAACATTCTCGCCTACGGGTACAAGGACGCAGACGGCAAGCGCTTCCTGACCTACAAGACCAGACTAAACCCCGTGCTGGGCGACAACAAGTTCGGACCATTCCGCCAGATGTGGCAGGAGATGCTGGCGTCGACGCCGGACCTGCGCTTCCTGTGTCGGTTCTGGGCCCTGCGTGAGTACGAGCCTGACACCACGAATCTCTCGTTCGAGCTGTACGGCTACCGCAACCGACACCTGATCTTGTACCCGGAGGCCCTCGCCGTCCGTCTGCTGTTCGGGGTGGGAGCGCATGACGCCGAAGTAGTGCCGCCGCTGGTGTTTACCGACGACCAAATCGCCCTGCGCCCGGTGGCCACACTGCACTCAGCCGAGGGTCTCGTCGCCTTCTATGAAAAGCTCCGCGCCGACGCCGACGCCACGAACAAGAAGGTGGTTGATGGCGACACCGAGGCCATCGACGGCACCGAGGGCTACGTGTTCTACGTTCTCGACGGCGAGAACCGGTGGCACCAAACTAAATGCAAACCCGAGGGCGTGGAGCAGATCCACTGGGCCACAGACGTCATTCCTATAGATCGGATCATGCCAACGACCTGGAATAGCCTGGAAGCGGCGGACATCCCCACGGTCGAGGCCGTGCGCACGTTGCTGCTGGAGGAGTTTTCGCAAGCGCAGATAGACGCCAGCGCGGCCCGGATCGAGAAGGCGGTGGACGTCGTTACAGGACAACTCGCATGGCGCGGAATAGTGAAAGAGGCGTTTGACGCCGAAACAGTCGCCATGGGTCCACTCGTGGCGCTCAACGACAAGGCCACGGTCATGCGCTTGATGGCCAACCACTTCCACAAAGCCGAGATGAAGAGGGTGTATTCCGCGCTGCGGGCGATGGGGCTGGTGACTTGATGGGCAAGAGAGAAGAACTGGGCGAGGAAAACGGCTACGACTTCAGGACCAAGGCCAAGGCCGTGCGGTTCTTGAAGTCGACAGGCGCCCGATTCGTGGAGAACGATGGCGAACCAGACAACGGAGACAACTGGGTTCATCCAACGTGGCGCAAGTTGGGGCGAGTGGGGTTTTGATGTCTACGGTGCGGGTTGGAGAGTTTCAGCACAAGCAAGCGCCAGAGGTCGCGTGGCTCATCATCGTCCGCGAGGACGAGCGGGGCTGGCTCGGCGAGGCGCACTCCGTCAAGGGGAGACAGAGCGGAGCGGGCATCTTGTTGCCGCGCACCGCATGGCACCTACACCACGAAGAGGTCGGCCACGTCATTCCGTGTCCGCGCTGCCACGCCCCGATGCTGGTTCTGGAACACGCCTGCAGCCGCTTCACCTGCGGCCAAGGCGACGACTGCCCCAAGTGGCGTGGTGGCTGCTGGAACTGCATGTGGCCCACGCCAACGTGGGAGATCAAGGCGAGGAAGGCCACGCCTGAGCATGATCTTGGCGACGGAATGGTGGGCTGGGACATGGGCGAAATGGAAGCGGTTGCCAGGCGCATGGGCCTGGACGTCAACGAACCCTGGGGGGAACTACCCCATCCGTGGAACGAACGGAAGGCAACGTACAGCGGGAGGATGCTGTGATGGACGGCATTCCATTCCGCGACTTTCCTATGGGTTGGGGCTACGCCGGCGGCCCCAACGGCTCTGCTTGGATCTGGCTCGGAAGCAAGGAGGACGAGGATGACGTGGAGCGCGATCAAAAGGCGCTACGCCTGATCGGTCGTTCTGCGCGGATGCGCTACTCTCTCTACCGGCGGTGGGCCGCCTCCGAGGACCAGTATACGAAGCGCCTGGGGCTTCAGCTATCATCGGAGATGCTCTGTTCTCCGCTGCGCCCGTTCTTGACAACCACCCAAATGGAGGCGCCGCGTGAGTGACATCCTTTTCCTGATCGAGGGCCTGGGCCTCCGCGGCGCGGACAGGGTCGCTCTCGAATGGGCGGGCCTGCTCGCGCAGGGCGGGCACACGGTCATGTTGGGGATCCCCGGCAACGCCACGGGTGTATTCTGCGGAGAGATTCCGGCCGGTGTTGGAATCACGTCGAACACGCCACCGTCTGCAATGGTCCACGCGCACTCGCCCGCCGTCACCATCATCAACTCGTCCGCCCAGGCCCTCGCCGACATCGGGGCCGTGCGTCGGTATTCCAAGAAACTGATCCTCGTCGCCCACTCAGCCGGCACCTGGATCGAACCGTTCATTCTGAAGAACGCCTACAAGCAGTTCGACGGCATCATCGCGCTGTCGGCGCACATTGCGGACAGGCTCGTCGGGATGGGCGTGGATCCACGGCTGGTCACGGCGGTCCCGGCCTTGGTCCAACAGCACGACCGAAGCCCGTCTGTTCGCAAGGAAGCCCGCGAGCGCCTTGGTGTGCCTGCGGCCTTCGTGGTGGGCTATGCCGGCCGTGCCGACTTCGCGAAAGGCGTGCCCGACCTGGCCTTGGTTCTTGGCAGTCTTGTTCAGATGGGCTCGGACGCAGTCCTGCTCGCGGCGGGACTGGTCGATCAGTTCAACCCTACGCGGCAAGCGCAAGAGTGCTGCGGAGTGCTGCGGATGTTCGCGGAGCAGTACGGGGTGCTCGATCGTATCAAGGAGTTGCCCGCCTCTTCGGACATGGCCGACTTCTGGGCCGCCATCGACGCGTTCTGTATGCTGTCGAAGACCGAGGGGGCGAGCTTGGTTCTCCGCGAGGCAGCCGCCGGCGGAGTGCCGATAGTCACGACCGACTGTGGCGACGCGACACGCTGGGCCTTGCCGGCCGAGGGCTCCTGTGTTCTCCCGGTCTACCGGTCCGTGGATGTCGCCTCGTGCCGAGAGGCCGCGCGGCTGCTCCACGAGATCTCCAACCGTGACCCGCGCGAGCAAGAACGATACTCGGCCCTGGAGTGCGCTCGCGCCAACAGCATCATCCGGTCGGCCACCGCTCAACAGCGGCAGCAGGCGCAACTGGAGACTGCGATTTTCGGGGACGACCAGCCCGCGCCGTGGTTCTGGCGACAGACGCAGAGCAAGGCCGCCAAGGCCCTGCCGGCACTCCTCAACGCCAAGGCGCCGGAGAGCCGCGTCGACTTGTTGGATACGACCGTGTATGTGATCTCCGTTGGTTCTCCCACATTCACGCAATGTATGGCGGCCGTGGACTCCCAAGACTCCAAGTTCTGGACTGGCGTCATCGCCAATGTCTACCCGATGGATCGGGCGTTTGCCGAGATGACAAGGCGCTGCGAAACCGAGTTCATTGTGCAGGTGGACGAAGACATGATCCTCGAACAACATGCCATTTCGACCCTGATTACACATTTGCGGCGCACCCCCCCGAACACCTACATGGTGTGCCATGCCCTGGTCGACACACACACTGGAATCCCGATCTATGGAGTCAAGGCATATCGCACAGACCTCTTGCGCCAGATACCGTATGTGCCCGGCGGCAGCGCCTCCTGCGAGCGCGACCAGATGAAGAGGGCCGAGCAGGCTGGGCTCAAATACGAATTGGGGGAGTTCTTGGAGGCGTCCGCTCTGGGCCTCCACGCCCACGACTCCACGGCGCCGTCGGCCTTCGACCGCTACTACCGGCTTGCGCAGAAGGAGAGGCGCTTTGGGTTGCTCGGGTGGACCCTCGCCACCCCGACGCTCTTCGCGGAGCGTCTGCTTGCAGGCCATGGGACCGAGGCCGACCTGCACGGCCTGCTCGGCTACGTGGTCGGGCGCACGGCGCCGCTGGCGCAAGACCGCGAGAAGGACGCCTCGGGGGTATGCGTGCCGCAGGCCGAGGCGCAGGCCCTGCTCCCGCCCAAGCCGACATCTCTCACCGTCTACGTGACCCCCCAGTGCAACGGGGAATGCCGGTGGTGTTTGAGGACGATTAGGGGGCCCGGCCACGAGCCCGACGTAACCCCGTCCTTGCTCCGCGACGCACTGAGCCGGTTCCCGAGCGTGACCTCTGTCTGTTTCGCGGGCTTCGGCGAGCCCCTGCTTGCGACCCACCTGCCGCAACTGATCGGCATGGTCGTGGACCGCGGCCTCCACGCGGGTCTTATCACCAACGGTCTGCTGCTCGAGAAGAAACTCCACGACCTCCGGATCGTGGGGCTCCGGGACATCGCGGTGAGCCTCAATGCGGCCACAGCCACCCAACGACTGGAAGAGTGCGGCGGCGATCCGGAAGGATTCAACCTTGCTGTCGCCGGCGTGAAGGCCGCGGTGCGCGAGGGCTTCCGCGTGAGCATCTCTCGTGTGGTAGAGAACCGGACTTTCGTTGACGCGATGGCCTTTATGCGACTCGGCGTGGAGTTGGGTGTCAAGGTCAACCTCCTGAACCTCCTCCCTCACGGCGTGAAGACCGAAGAGGACATCGAAATGTTCTGGCTGCGCGTGCTCGTCGACGACGCGGACACCCAAGCCAGTCTCGCGGCCATGAAGCAACTGCCGGAGGCCTCCGCCGTGTCGGTCTGGCCGACACTCATCTCCAAGACCTTCAACCCCCGCCGCTGCCGGTCTCCGTTCGATTCGATAGGCATAGACGGCGCCGGCTGGCTCTCTCCGTGTCGGCGCATTGACCCCCCGAACGAATGGAAGACCCGCTTGGAAGTCCTCGACTACTGGCATCACCCGGACTTCACCTTGCTCCGCGAGCAGTTGCTCGGCGCGAAGCAAATGCGCCTCAAATGCCGCCTCTGCCATGGTAATTGGAGTTGCTGATGCCGACAAGAGCAGAATTGGGATTGCCGCCCGCGCTTCGCATGGAGGACATGCCCCTGGAGCAACGCCTGGAGTGGGAGGCGCGGCAGTGCCAGGCCCACTGGTATCGCTTCGTCGCAGAGAGATGCAAGGGGATGACCGTGCTGGACGTCGGCGCCGGCGGCGGATACGGCATGGACATCCTGCGTCCAGCGGCTTGGAACGTCTGGGGTATTGACCCCGGCCCTTGCGGCCCGCAGGTGGCCAAGATACCGCTCGAACTGATCGCGTCCAGGGGCGTGGATGTCGCCGTGGCCATGGACGTGATCGAACACGTGGGTCCGACGTTCGGCGACGCATGGGAGTTCTTGGCGCACCTGCTGTGGGTGGCCCGAGAGTTCGTGTTCTTCTCGACGCCGAACTACAACTGGGAGTCGGCGCGGCTTCAGAACTTACACCATTTCCTGGAGTTCACGCCCGGGGAGTTGCTCCAGATGGTCAGGCATTTCGACACACACGACGCATTTGCCTCTGTAGAACTCTGGATGTCGGATCTGGACTTGGCGCCCGTCAGGGTGCCATGGTGCGAAATGAAAGACGCCGAGTCTCGTGCGAGCTTCGGAGTATTTGTCAATGTTAGAAAACAGAGGTGAACCGTGTCGGATAACCTAGCTAACACATGGGACCGTCTGCACGCCCGCCTCGGTCACGACGCGATTACCGGGCCCGGCTACCAGGACGAGACGGCCTACGACGAGAGCGGCAAGCAGATGCTCGAGCGAATCATCGACGCCACGGGCCCGCTCGACGGCAAGGTCGTGCTGGACTATGGCTGCGGCGACGGCCGCGTGGCTCGCCACGTCCAGCCGCTGTGCAAGTCCCTCATCTGCGCCGACGTGAGTCCGGTCGCGCTGGCCAAGCTGAAGGCCCGCACCGGCATCTTGGGCAGGCTTGTCGACGCCGACAACATAGGACTAATGGAAGGGTTCGCGGACCCGGCGCCGCCCGAGTTGATCAACCTGGATCTCATCTATGCTTGGCACGTGGCGCACCACAACCCTAGGCTGTGGACGTTCCGGCTGATCGTGGGCGCATTCAGGCGCCTGCGTCCCGGCGGCCACCTGCTCTTCGATTACTGTAACTTCTACCACCCGACCTACGTCCCGATCCTGCGCCGCAAGACGGAGACGGGCTGGATGGCCGACTTCCCACACGTGATGCTGTCCGCGAGCGAACTCATCCACTACGCGGTGGAGGTTGCGGGCTTCCGCTTTGCGCTAGCCTTGGACGACGAGAGGCACGTCCTGCAGCCCACCATCGTGTGCTACAAGGCGAGGTGTGGCGAATGAGTCGCGAACTCTGGGTGCCGTGGGAGTGGGTCCGCAGCGACTACGGTGCGCCGCTTGAGGTCCACCCCTACGCCTTGACGATCAAGGCGCACCGAGGCGTGCATAGTCAAGCCGAACTGTCTACGGACTCTCACTACTCCGGTCGTTGCCGCCACCACGACGCCGTGGACTCTGCCGACGACGCGCTCCCGTGCATCCTCCAAGGCGATGGCCTCTTCCGACTCTATGACGGCAACCACCGGGCCGCATACCGATTTGCGACAGGCAAGTCGTCCCTCAAGGTGTCGGTCGAGGACGTCAGCCCATCGTGGGTTGCCGATCTGGACCAGCCCCTGGGGGCACTATACGGCGACGAGAGCCTCTACCAAGCCATCGAACACCCGTGGTTCGATTCATGGAAGCAGCGCCGTGCTCCGGACCGCCTCAAGGCGGTAAAAGCCTGGTGTGCCGACAGCCTCAACGCCGGCTTTCTGTGCCCCGGCCCCTATGCACACGCCTTGGACCTCGGCAGTTGCACGGGCGCGGTGTCGAGGCTTCTGTCGCGGTTTGGCTTCTGGGCGACAGGGATTGACTCGGACGCCCGAGTTGTGCGGATCGCCGACCGCCTTGGTTCGGTCTTCCCTGCCGCGCCAGTGCATTACATGGTTGCAGACATCAGAGAGGTGATGAAACGCTCGCCCAAGGCGGCCCCACCCTACGACTGGCACTGGCAGCACTGGCAATACGAGGTGGTCGTCGCGCTGAGCCTCCTGCACCATTGGTTTGAGCAAAGCCTTGATGACTCCGTGGCTCTCCTGCGGCTGCTCGGGGAACGCACGAAGTCGCTGATCGTGGACGTGCCTAGTGTCGAAGAGGACTGGATCCACTCAGCCGTGTGTCTGGCCGATGTCGAACCGGCATGGCGCGCCGCTCTATCTCACATGGACTGCGATGTCCTCGGCATCCATGATGGCCGGCGGATGCTGGCATTTCGGAGAAATGTGCGATGAAAGGAAGGGCATGATCTGCGAACCTTGCGGAGCCGACGACTGGGAGCCGACCCGGCATGTCAACGTCTTTGGAACCGGCGCGAGCCTCATGCGCTGCCGCGCCTGTGGGTTCAAGACCTACGACCGCGTGGTCGTAGGCGCAACAGAATTCTACAACACCCCGGCGGCCTACAAGTACGTTGACGAAACAGTGGAGTACGGCTCGCCGGGCCGAACAGACAAGTCGAACCCCGACGAGCACCGAGCACACCTAGACGCCTACTACGGCTCACTGATTGGCCTCGCCGAGACTTTCGCGGGCAAGATCGTGTCGGCCTACGACGTGGGCGTGAACGTGGGCCAGTGGCTGCAATCGTGTCGGCGACGAGGCGTGACCCGCCTGCATGGGTGCGACGTGAACAGCCATGCAGTTGAGGTGGCCCGCGCGGCACTTGGGACATGGATCGACATCGGGCTTTTTCAGGAGGTGCCCGGGCCCGCCGAGAGCGTGTGCATGGTGTCGATGTTCGATGTCGTAGAGCACACATGGTCGCCGCGAGCAGACCTCGAAAAGGCCCGCCGGATCCTGCGGCCGGGCGGCATCCTGGTGCTCAAAACCTTCTACGACGAGTACCACGATACCCTGGACGGCCTTGACCTGTCGCCAGAGGCGGAGAAGCCGTACACCGTACAATTGAAGAAGACCGGGTATTTCAGCCCGACCGCGCATCCGTCACACTTCGAGTCGGAAGTTCTGCGGCAGTTGATAAAGCGGGTGGGTTTCACGCAGTGTCACGAGCAACCGATGCCGGCGTGCGGACAGACGACGATATGGGCGCTGAAGGTGGGGGGATGAAACGAGAAACCAGCGCATTCAGATGTTGTCGCATCCGTGCGCGACTCAAGTTGTCACAAGAGAAGCTGGCGCGACTGCTCGGCGTGTCGGTCGTGTCGGTCAATCGGTGGGAGCACGCCACGAACAGGGGCCCGCAGGGCGCGGTCAACGATCTATACGTCGCCATCGACGAGGCCCTCATTCGCGGCGTTTGGCCCGAGGCGTTTCGCCACGGCTTGACAGAGCCGCGGGGCCTGTTTCTCTACTGGCTGTTCGCGATGGCGTACGGGCCAGGGCCGAAGGGAAAAGATTGTGGTGTGTGGGGTGGGCCGCGACACAGGGGGCACTGCTTGGCCTGATAGGCTGCCCCACGTGGTCCGTCTTTGCGCTTGGCTGCGCAATCCCGGTGTTTTTGAACAAGCGCCGATTTGAGGCATTTTGTGCCTTCTTCAGCCGGAAGGAATAGAGAGGGCGAAATGGCTGAGTTCAAGGACGCGATGGCGGCCCATGAGGCCGCCAGAGCACAAGAGAGAAGCCCATGAGCGACGAGATGAGAGATTTCAAGGTGCGGGTTGTGACGAAGACCGACGCCGCGATCCTTGTCGTCCACGACGACGAGGAGTTCTGGATTCCGTTTTCGCAGATCGACGACGATTCCGAAGTCGCCCAGCATTCCGAGACGGGCGACGACGGCGTCTTGACCATTCCGCAGTGGTTGGCCGAGAAGAAGGGGATGGAGTAGGGGCGCTCTGTGTTGTGCGTGACAGCCGGCCCGCGAACTGGCCGCTGCCGAATCATGCGCCGTGGGTATGCGAAGACATGGAGCCAGCACAATGAGACGCTGCGACACCTGTTGGCACTGGGGCGACCAGCACAACAACAGGGGCAGCGCACGACCATGTGTGCGCCGATCCCCGTTTGCTCGTACGCGCGACCATGCGCGCTACGGCCCGTATTCCGGCGCCTTCGGGCAGACCCTGAATTCAGAGGTCTGTTCCGAGTGGCAATCTCCTCCTGGCCAGCGAGGCCCATGTCTCTCCTGTGTCCATTGCTTTCCACCAGTCGACCACGCGCAGCGACACAGCGACGCCAGCTTCTGCGCGCGGCGAGCTATCGACTTGGTTCGGCCAACCGAGACATCATGTGCGGACTGGCGTCCGTCGGACCATAAAGAATAATGCTTGACAGCCGCCCGAGCGCGGCTTATCCTGCGCTGGCGGTCGGAAGCCGCGAAGAGGAAAGACCGATGAAGACTTGCGAAGAAGCAGGCGGGGCCGGGGTGGCCAGCCGACGCTGTGTCGAGGATCACCCCTCCAGCATCTGTCAACACTGCGGCGTCTGCTGTGCCTGCGAACCACGGACGCCCACCCGGCGCCCCGACAGAAAGACCCACCTGATCGAAACCCCCGCCGACTGGCGAGCCTATATGAAGGAGCACTTCGACGAGCCCGTGCTCGTCGTCCTGTCCATGCCGCGCTGTAGCCCATGTCGCGCGCTACACCGGGCCCTGCCGCGCCTCCTCCGCGTCGCCGACGTCGCGTGCATCCACCTGGACACGAGCGAAGACAGCGCCGCGGGCTGCCTGCGGCGGCTCAAGACGGAAGGCTTTCCGTGTTGCTTCTTGGTGCTAGGGCGGACGATCAAGTCGACCTACGAGGGCTTCGAGTCCGCCGCCAGTCACCGGGCCTGGCTCTACGAAAATCTGACTCACCCGCGTGTCTTTCCGTCAACGCGCGCTGGCCGCAGGCACGAAAAGAACCCGACGACCATGCACCGCTGCCGCGCAGCCGGGGGGAAGCGATGACCCGTGCTCCCGCCGGCAGCTTCCGGAGAAGCACCTGATGTGGACCATTACCGGCATCAGCACGCACGTCATCGCCGACCCCACAATTCCCCTTGACTTCGCCAAGACCCGCCGCATCCTGGAGTCCGGCCGGATCCGCATCCGCCGCGGCGATACGGAGATCAATGCGCGGTAGTGCGAGTGCCCGCTACGGCGGGCAAGGAGAGAGACGATGAGTGAGTACTACTTTGCTGCCTCCCGAGACGGAGCGTGCCCGTCTCGCCGCGTTGCGGCCCGTAGAGATAGGATCGCGGGAAACACGTGTCCCGGCGCGGGCTACATCCGCGTCGAGACGCCCGAGGGGTTGCGCGCGTGGGGGTATTTGCCGAATCTCGGCAGCCCCTGCGACGATCGCCGCGCGCGGGAGATAGAGACCGCCTGGGCGGCGGCAGGGATCTAGGCGCCCGCGAGAGCGGGCCAGGAGAGAGACGATGGTGGCAACTTTCAGTGGGGGGTTCCACAACGTGGGCCCGATAACCCTGAGAATCCGTGGGGGCGTCCTGTCCCCCGGCCAAGCCGCGAAGCTCCGGAAGCACTTCTGCGGGATGACAGACTGTCACTGTGGGGGCCCGAGCAGGTGCCTCCACCTGGAGGCTGCGGAAAGAATTGCAACGCGGGAGTGGGGCTGGTTGTACCCCACGCCGCGCTGAGCGGCAGCATCGGCGCCGAGTTCGCCGCCTAGGACGCAGCGGACGCGGCCGACGACCACGGCCTTTGGAGGCATACCATGAAAGACACGGTGCAGTGTGCTTGCGGCCGGCAGGGGTGTCGGGCGCGCATTCGCGCCCCCTGGTACATGGACCTGCTCGAATGCCTCGGCCTCGCCGACGGGCAGATCGGCGTGCAGATGCAGGCCGGGTTCTTTCGGATTGACTGCGCCCACGCGAGGCTCGGCGCCGACATAGCGGCGGCGATAGAGGAACTGGTCCTCGCACACGACGAGCCACAGAAACATGAGTGACCAACACGACTACGATGAACTGTGTAAGGCGGTAAAAACGATCAACGAGCGCGACGACGAACTCGTCTACCTCCGCGCCGTCCTGGATGCCGCAGAGCAGTACGTCCTCGCCTACGGGAAACGGTTGATCCAGTGGCAGGGCGACAGAGACCCACCACCGTCGATTCTTCCACTCATGAAGGCCATTGCCAAAGCCAAGACGACGGGATGGCACGACAGGCGGGGCAAGGCCATCTGACAGGAGCGCAAACATGAGCACTGAAACCTGGATTTGTGAGAAATGTCGCCACGCGGGACCGCCCAACAAAGGCCCGACCTGCGTCCTCTGCCCAGCCTGCGGACATGGCAAGTACATGCCGCGGTATCTGTTCTTGCAGCGCAAGGCTGAAGAGGAGGCGAAGGAGATCCGCAAGGCTGGCCAACAAGTGATCGACGCCTTCAGGATCCCGCGCCCCCACACGGACCGCGGCCTGTGGCACAGTAGCCTCCAAGGGGCGGTGCATGAACTGGCGCAGGTGATAAAACACACAACGACAGGACGCGTCCCCGTGCAGCCCATCAAATTGAAGTCGATCACCGGGGCATGGGCGAAGTTCGAGGGCGACACCATGGTCATGTTTTTCATGGACGGCCGACTGGCGGCCCTGGCCGACCGCGAAGAGGGCGGCGTCGAGGTCGTGCATGTGGTGAGGCTGCGCGACGAGGCCGCACCGAAGCCCGAGCCCGAGACCAAGTCGCCCCGGGAACTACTGGAGGCCGCGGAGTCGGCTTTCATGGCCGCGGTGCGGACCGGGGGCGCAGGGCTGAACTATCAGAAACAGACGGACGACTTGATCTCCGCCCGCAACGCGCTGGAGCGGGCCCTCGTCGTACAGGGGGAAGCGGCAGCGGCGCGCGCGAGCGCCCTACACAAGCAGAACTGCCGCCTCGAGGAGGCGGTCCGCCTCCTGGCTCGCATCGTGGCCAACAAGGCACAGGGAGGCATAGACACCTACGAAGGCTCGGTGTCAGACATTCTTCAGGGCAAAGGAGAGACCACATGAACATCGTGCACGAGTACGGACTCCTCGGCCCAAGGGAAGGCGCAGAGCGCGTCGACGAGCAACTGTTATTGGCACATCGCTATTACAACAAACTCACCGAGATCGAGAGGGCCCGCCGGCTGGCCTACGTCGCCCTCGTGAACACCGGCGAAGTGGAGCGCCTGAACGCCGAAATGGCCCCAATCGATGCCACGATCACCGCGCTGCGTGAACAGATCAAGAGCCTGCGTTCGCGGAAACGCGAGAAGCCAGAAGTGGTGCAGGAGATCGCGGCTACGCGGATGAAACTCAACGGCACGGTCCTCCTGATCAGGACACTCAGGGAGCAGCGTCGCGCGGCCCAAGTGGCACTCAAGGAAGACGGGACACTGCGGACCAAGGTCAAGGATCTGGACGACGAGTATGCGGCGCAGAAGCGCGCGGCCCGAGCCGCCTGCGGCGTCTACTGGGGCACGTATTTGTGCGTGGAGGCGTCGCACTACCAAGCGTGTATGGCGAAGCCCGAGATGCGAGAGGATCGACCGCCGCCGCCATGGACGGAGAGGCCGCACTTCCGGCGCTGGACCGGCGAGGGGGCCGTGGCGGCGCAGATGCAGGGCGGTCTTGCCTCCCCGTTCGGCGCGGACACACGCGTTCGGATCGGGGCGGTAGATCCTCGTGCTTGGGATCCGTCCACTCCCCGCGGCGAAAGACGCCGCATGCAGCGCACAACCCTCTCTCTACGCATCGGGTCGGACGATCACGGCAAGCCCGAGTGGGCCAAGTGGCCCATGATCATGCACCGGCCGCTTCCGCCCGGCTCACAGATCATGTGGGTCAAGGTGCTCCGCCGAAAGGAGTGTGGCCACGATCGGTGGGTGGTGCAGTTCTCTCTGCGGTGCCCCGAGCCCGCGCCGTCTCCCTCTCCCCACGACATCGGCATCGACCTGGGCTGGCGGAAGCGCGGCGCCGACCTTCGGGTCGCCTACTGGGCAGACGACTCCGGTCTTCATGGGGAAGTGCGAGTTGATGCCACAGTGCTCGACCTGCACCGGAAAGCCGAGAGCCTGCGGAGCATCCGCGACCGCAACATGGATGCGCTCAAGGACGCCCTCGCGCCGCTACTGGCCGGAGTTGCGCTGCCCGAGGACGAGTTCCTGTCCGTGGCCGCATGGCGGCAGTGGAGGTCTCCGCAGAAGTTTGCGGCGTTGCTGAGTCGGCACGTCGCGGCGCTGCCAAACGCGGCCCGAGAGGCCCTGGACGCCTACATAAAGAGGGATCGGCACCTGTGGCGGTACGAGACCGGGGTGCGGAAGTCAGCCCTCGGCCGGCGGCGCGAGAAAGCACGGATCTGGGCCTCGCGAATCGCGACGCAGTATGGCGTGGTGTACATCGAGGACTTCAATCTGCGGAATGTGGCGACGTTGCCAACGCCCGAAGCTAGGCCCGATGCGGCCGACGGCGGCCGGGACGCCCGCGAGCGGTATCAGCGAGTCATGGGCTGCCCGTCGGAGGTGCGACAAATCCTCATCTCGGCTGTGCGTGTTCGCGGGGGCCGAGTGGTCAAGGTGCCGTGCGAGTTCACCACGATGGATTGCCACCTGTGCGGAGAGACGAACACCTGGGACCACCATGAACTCATGCACACATGCACGCGTTGTGGAGAGACATGGGACCAAGACGAAAACGCGTCCTGGAACATTCTCGCGAGAGGTCGGGTGGCGTCGGAAACCCCGGATCCGCTCGCGCGGCCCAAACTAGCGAAATGGCACAAGAAGCATTGCGTCGCAGCGACGCCCAGAGTAGAACAGCAAGTCGCCGGCGAGGACCGCTCGCAGAGCACGGCGGAAGCGCCGTAAATCACTGGTCTTTGACAACCAGCCGTCGCAGAGCCTGCTCGGGGGCGTAGAACCCGAGACCGTGATAGACCGTCCGGCCATGCAAGGACTTGCTCTGGTCGCAGAGCCTGCTCGGGGGCGTAGAACCCGAGACCACACCTCCCGCTTCCGTGTGCGGGTCATGACGTGACGTCGCAGAGCCTGCTCGGGGGCGTAGAACCCGAGACCAACCCGGTCACCTCGCATTGCGGGCACCGTGGAAAGTCGCAGAGCCTGCTCGGGGGCGTAGAACCCGAGACGGAGGGATCCTGTGGATTGCTAGCCGCAGTTGAATGGTCGCAGAGCCTGCTCGGGGGCGTAGAACCCGAGACAAACGTGCTCGGCCGTTGTGCGCAAGGAGCGCATCGTCGCAGAGCCTGCTCGGGGGCGTAGAACCCGAGACGAAGACGGTCGCGTGTGGTTGTTGCACGCTACCGCAGTCGCAGAGCCTGCTCGGGGGCGTAGTGCCCGAGACCTCGATGTCAGGAACACCACGAGCTTCGGGTGCAAGCGCAGCAGAGCCTGCTCGGGGGCGTAGTGCCCGAGACGTCGCACGAGTTGGCGAGGACCGCGAGGTCCGCAAGTGCAGCAGAGCCTGCTCGGGGGCGTAGTGCCCGAGACCTCACACCGCGGCGGGTTCATCCAAGAAGACTCACCGCGCAGCAGAGCCTGCTCGGGGGCGTAGTGCCCGAGACCAGTCATCGAACCGCATCGTCTCCTCCAAATCCGTTGGCAGCAGAGCCTGCTCGGGGGCGTAGTGCCCGAGACAAGGTGCGGCGGAGCCGCTGGTCCAGCGAGTTGCGTTACAGCAGAGCTTGCTCGGGAGCGCAGTACCCGAGACTGCAACAATCAGAACGATGGCGCGGGAGAACACTGAGTCTTCGGCGCCAAGTCCGCCGGGCCGTGTTGTCACGCCTGCGACCAGCGCCATCCGGCGCACAGCCCAAGCCACCACCAAGGCCGCTTACAGCCTTTTCCCGAGGAAGAAAACGAAAGATGTTGACGGCCACCCCAACGATAATATAGCCTTATCGTGAGGGGGTGCCGTGAGGACAAAAACCTCAATGATTTCAAGGACTTATAGCCGATACCAGCGCGTCAACAGATGCTGCGCGAGAGATCGTGCGTCTCCAGAAGATCGAGAAGCGGGTGGTCGCGCTGTATCACGCGGCAACCGACGCGATGGAGAGCCCTCGTGTTTCCGGCATCGTGGGCACGCCGAGTGGCATCACCCGGACGGCCGGATGGTGAAGGTCAAGCGAAAGGACTTCGGCCTGAAGTGGCCGAGCCCGACATCCGGCGGACAGTAGAGGAGGACCACGATCACGGCATACAAGGCGTTTACGCACGATCTCCGGCCTCCAATCTGGGGCGGGGGACCGGTGTGGGACGGCACATTGTCCTACACCCTGCCGCCCGTTGTCGTAGATGACGGGCCGGACGACTGTGCGCCCGGCTGGAATGCCTGTGCGGAAGGCCATACGGCCTTGCGCATCGCGGGACTGTGGCCTGACGGCAGGCCCAGCCGTCTCTTCCGCGTAGAGACGGACGGTCTCGTAGTGGAGCGCGGCGACAAACTCCGCGCGGCCACATGGTGCATCGTCGAGGAAATACTGGACGTGACGCCACACGTCCGACGAATGAGTGAGCCGTTTGGCGAACTGGCCGACGAGATCACGGCCGAGCAGATGGCATGGCGCGCCGCACTGGCGCGGCCTCGGCATGATGAGGCCGCTATTGAGACGGGACTGCGAGAGGCTTTGGCCGCGCGCGGCATCGAGTCGTGGACCCTGCGCCGCTTCAACGACGCCTGGGCCGCCAGGGACGCCAGGGCCGCCTGGGCCGCCAGGGACGCCAGGGACGCCAGGGCCGCCTGGGCCGCCTGGACCGCCTGGGCCGCCTGGGCCGCCAGGGCCGCCTGGGACGCCTGGGACGCCAGGGCCGCCTGGGACGCCTGGGACGCCTGGGCCGCCAGGGACGCCAGGGACGCCAGGGCCGCCAGGGACGCCTGGGACGCCTGGGACGCCAGGGACGCTCTGCTGGTGTTCTATACCAGCCGGCGAGGATGGATCAGCTCCAGGACCGACCTACTCACCACAGGCATCCGCGACGCATACGCAGCGGGATTAGCGGTGGCGATCCCGACCGGCCCGACCGAACTGGGCTGGGCGATGGAGGCGACATGAGGCGGCGCGCCCGAATGCCGGGCGTGCTCGTGTTCGCGTCCGAGGACGATGCCCGGCTGGCCCTCCGGGACACGCTGCTACGCGGAGTGATCTACGAGGTGCGCGTGGAGGTGTTGGCATGAGACGGCGTGAAGAGCAGATCATCGCCAGACGGTGCCAGCGCGGGCCTTGCCGGACTGTTCGACAACTTCCTTGAGAAGAAGGAGAAGCCGCATGGCTCACCGCAGTAGCAGCGACCTCGTGATCAAGTTCTGGGCGTGCCCACACGCCATGGAGTTCATGGCGGACGGCAACATGGAAATCGTCCACTGGTGGGTCTACAACCCGCCCCGTCTCTTGCTCGCGCGCAAGCCGCCGAAGAAGATCACGAGTTTCCTTGGCAAGCTCTGGGGGCGCGACACCGTCGAGATGCCCCCACTGACCTGCCTCGTGGGCAGGGTGGCCTGCTGCGAGTTCTGCTTGGACGAAGCTGCCCGCGAAGCATGGACGGAGCCCCTCATCGGCCCATTCGACGCCATTCCGACCGGCCCGAGTCTAGGGGCCGCCGACACGAAGGCTGTGGATCTGGCCCTGGAGATCGAGCAGGCGCTGGTGGTGCCGCCCGAGACGTCGCCGCAGGCGCCACCCCGCGAAGTCATCACGATCTTCGGAGCCCCAGACGCCGCTGTCTCGCCACCCGTCCTTGCCGAAGACGGCGAGGTGCCGCCCGCCGTCGCCGGCGAGGGCGAGATTCCGCCGGTCTTGGACGAGTACGGCATGGTGATGGGCGAAGCCGGAGACCGGGACGATGTCGAATACCCGCCGGCGCCCTTGGCGGGTACGCCCGGGGGCGTGGTCGAGTCCGCGATGCGCTCGGTCGAGACCATTTATCGCGCCCTCGACCCAGCGAAGGCGCAGGAGATGTTCGACGGAGCCTGCAAGGCCGCGCCGTACCGTTCAGACATCGGACCGGCCAACGATCAGATCCCCTGGGTCGACTGCGGCTCACCCATGAGTCCTGGTATTATTCCCGAAACTATTCTTTCGCCGCGCGCCCCGGAGGTCCCATGCGTCGAGGTCGTCCCCGAGGCTCCGAAGGTAGCGGAGTCTACGTGCGTTTCTACTCCCGACACCGAGGAGACGGCGTGCTCAGGGGGCCGTTCAAGAGCGTAGAACTGTCCGGAGGGAACCTCGTGGCGTACGATGAGGAACGAACGACACCGATCTGCATCGTCGCGACAACCACGACCCAGGGGTGGGCCTGTGGGGACTTCAACTGCCACTGTCGGGTGGCTTTCGAGGTGGACGGATGAACATCGCAGAACGCATCTTACGGGCCGTTGACTTAGACAACATGGCGGTACGCCTCCGCGCCGTGGCGGGCAAGCTCGCGGCGCAGAACGACCCCGACGCGCGGATAGTGAATAAGGCCGCGAACATCATGTACCTGCTCGCGGGCATCAGCGGGCTCGGCGACGAGATCGCGGCGCTGTTCAGGGGAAACAAGACGGGAACTGCGCCATGATGGAAAGAATCATCGCAATCTCGGCCCTGCTTGCCGTCGCTTTCGGAATGGGCATGGGCGTGGGCCGCGGCTGCATGAAGCCCGACGTAACCGAGAAGCCGTACTCGTTCAGCAGCACGACCACAGAATCGACTGGCGGCGTCACGATTCAAGCGTGGTGTGACGGGCAGGCGTTAGTCAACCGCCGACTCAAGAGGATCCGATGAAGGTCAAGGTCATCGGGAGCGATCCAGACGTCGTCGACGTCGTCGACGTCGACGCAACGCTCCTCACCAAGCGCCAGCAGGACACGCTGGACCTATATGCCGACCGCTGCGCGCACCGAGCCGCGCCATGGGACTCGTACACCCTGCCAGCCCGGGGCCTCCGCTTCTGGGACTTGCACAAGCAGCACTTGTGCTGTCCCAACGATCCCGCCTTCCCGCCCCTGCCCGAAGCCACGCCCCAAGCGGTAGCACAGCGACTGACCGCCATCGCCGACGCATCCGACGAGGCCCGGCTGCGCCTCGCCGAACTGGAGCGCGAACAAGAGGCCGGGAACCAGTGGAATCAGGCCGTGGCAGCAGCCGCGGCGGAGGTCGCGCAGGCCGAAGAACAGAAGCGCATCGCCGCGAACAACGAGTGGGTTCGGGATTGGCTCGAAACCCCCGAGGCCCAAGCTGCCGCCTTGGCCGACGGGGCCACAAGTGAGGCAGAGGCCGTGGGCAGAGTCGCCAACGCCCTCTCGGGGCACTTGCCGATCGACGGGGACACCCACCATTCTCTGTTCTTTCGGAGAAACGAAACCTCACGCTTGATGCGCGAACGCCTCCATCAGGAGGCCCTACAGGATCGGATCGCCGCCGCACAGCGCCTCCGGGTCCAGTTGGACGCATGGGTGGCCGAGCACGGCTCCGCGAACCAGAAAGAGCGCTTCGCCGCCGGCTTGCTGCTGAACGACGAGGTCGAGGCAGCCATCCGATGTGCCGCAGTCGACAACCTGAACAGGGCCGCGGGCCTCCCCCTTCCGCCCTATGGCATACTGAAATTGGTCGGCGCGGGCGACCGATGCCGTATATGCAGGGCTGATTGCTACTATGACCGATACTCCGTCGGCGGGTGGTCCCATGCGGCATGGGAGTACAACAAATGCCTCATGCCGGTCCTGCCCCAGGGCGCCACGATCGCAGTCCGTGGACAGCGGTCGAAGTGCCCCACCTGCGCCTCGGTGATCCGAGACGTCGATCTGCTGACGGTCACATGGACCGTCGGCGAGATCCCTATCATGGCCCACGTGCGCCTCGATAGGAGGGCTGCGTGAAAACAATGAAAGTGGGAGACAGAGAGCTGGGGGCTATGGGCGGCAAGGTTTGTGTGTGGGCAGACCTGATCTTGGAGGTCAACGCAGCCGACTGGCCAACTGCGGCGAAGCTATCTGTCGATGTGTTCGCGAAACTCGAACAGCTCCTCCAGGAGAACGAGGGCGACCTGCGCGGCTTGCACCTCTGCTCCTATAGAACGTCGCCCTGCATCACGGTCAAGATGGAGCCCCTGGGCTCCAAGGGGGCCCGACGTGCAGGTTCTTGACAGACGCAGCGGGAAGTTCGTGGAGGTGGGCGACTGGCTGCACTACCCGGACGACCCCGAGGCCACATGGAGCCTACTCGAGGTCCGTCCAGGCCTATTCTCGGCCACCTTGGTCATCCTCGACCACCGGATGCACATCGCGCAGGTCTTGGCACCGATCGGTTACTTCAGCGGCAGCCCCAAGGGCGTCGAGTGGCGGTGCGCTATCGCGCCGACGTAGGAGTGAAACATGGCAGAAACACCGACAGAGCAGGAACTGATCGAGGGCGCCGGCGACGCCTGCATGAACTGGCCGCCTTCGCGAGGACCGATGCCGTCCGAGCTGGCCGACTACCCGAAGCATGAGTGGCCGCAGCATACGCTACACGTGAGCGACATCCGGCGCGAGGCCAACAAAAAGGGGCTCGGCGGCGGGTACAGGGGGTGGTGCATGTATTCCGTGGAGACGGTTGCGTCCTTGACCCCCCTCGACGTGTATGTCGGAATTGGAAGTTGAACATGAGCAGGCTGGACTTGGACCAAGAAATCGCAACACAGAAAGGAGCCCCATGACAGCGCGCACCGAAACCACCGCAGGCCTCAAGGCCATGATCTGTGCCGAGGTCAACGCCGACAAGCCCAGCATCCACCTGATCCGGGCCCTACTCAAGGCCATCGAGATGACCATCGGCGCCGACGGAGACCTGTCTCTCGACAACTATGAGGAGGGAATCGGGGGTATGCCCCACCGCCTCCACGCCATCGCGCCCGCACTGCCCTTCGAGCGCATGATCGACGCCCTCTCAGAGGTTCTGGGCAGTGCCCAGGGGCAATTCGCGGGCAACCGCCTGCAAGCCCTCACGAACCTGCTCCCCGACATCGACCGGGTCTTCCCGGATCCGGCCGAGCGGGCCCTGGCCATGCAAACCATCCAACAGCAAGTGCGCGAGGGCATCGGGATGGGGGAGTTCCCGCCCGGCCGGGCGCTCGTGCCCGCGCTGGCCCTTCCGATGCCGCCGCTGATCGAAGAGGCTGCGACGGCAGCCGCGCTGTCACTCGAGGCCGCGCGAGAGCGCCAAGGAGAGAGATTGTGATGTCGCACTACCGCCCGCACTACTTCCTGCGCTCGAACGCCACCGGGGCGGTCTGCGCCATCTGCGGCCACGAGGCCACCGTGCGTGTGGTGTGGAACTGCTCGGGGTGCGCCGGCGACATAAAGGTGGCCGCCGGCGACGACGAAGGCGAGCATTCGCACGCGTGCTCCAAACTAGACCACGTGCTGGCGGTGGCGCGGAAGCACAGTCGCCGAAACAAGAGGAAGGCGAAATGAAGTACCTCATTGAACTCCAGGCGCCGGCCCACTACCGCGCGTTGGGCGAGCGGTGCGATGAGTTGATTCGCATCGTGGAGGGATGGGTGCCGCCGGGAGCCGACGCCATGGGCTGGCCTGCGAGTTTCCAATGCTCGACTCTCAACGTGCTGGCCGCGCTGAAATCTGAGTTGCGGCATATCGAGGACACCGTTGAGAGAGTCCCGTCCGAGACAGAGAAGTGCAAGACCTGTCGGTCTTGGTGGCGGCTGGAAGGCGCCCGGGGATGTTGCCGCCTCGACCCAGGCCAGGTCTTCATGGTGGGGCGTTGGCCGTGGTCAGAGCTCGATCGGCTCACGGTGTTGCCCCACAAGCTCCAGGGCGACTGGTGTTCACGCTGGCGCGCCGGCGCGGTCGAGGCGTAGCCGTGGAATGGTGGCATGTAGTATTGATCGTGGTGGCCATGGAAGCCACCGTGTCACTGTGTGCGCTTGTTGTCTGGGTCGTGGCAGCGTCCATGGCGTCTACCTCTCCGTCTCGTGGTTCATGCAAAAACGCCGCTTGGCGACGCAACCTGGAGTGATCGTGTTGTCTGTGGTCTCCGTCAATGCCTTGTCTGCCCTGCGGGCCACAGACTTTGCCCACCTGCCGCCGTGGGCCCTGGCGGTGTTTGCCGTCGTCATGGCCCTAATGTGGCTCGTTGTGCTCGGCGGAGGCATCTACCTCTCCGTCTCGTGGTTCATGAAGCGGCGTTCTGCCGCAAGGAGGCCCAAGTGGTAATTCACATCTGCTCTTGGTTCGGCGACATCGAGATCATGGCTTTGCCTAACGACCGGGCGCGGGTGCGCTGGCTCAAGCTGATACCGCACGAGAAGAAGGCGCTGAAGCAGTTCTTCAAGGCCCAGGGTCTCAAGGTAAAGCTCGACGCCGAGGGCACCACCGAAGTCGACCTCTCTGCGGTCGGCGTTTGCACCCTGCTCTCTCCGTTGCTTCACTCGGGCAAGCAGGCTATCACGGCCATCAAGTTCTCGACCGGCGAAGTCGAGGTCACGGATAAGCCCGTGGCGGCGGTCATCAAGGACGACGCCGCAGGCGTCGACGCGGTCGTCCAGGTCCAGAAGCCGGCGCGCGGCTGTCCCATGCCGTCGGCGACGGAAATGAAGGAGGTCCGGGCAGCCTACGTCGTGCGGAAGTTCTTGGCGGCTGGCCAGTTGCGCGACTTCGACGCCCGCCGCGCCTTCGTTGCCGTTGGCTGCGACACCGGCCACACCTACCGGATCACGTCCAGGTGGAGCCCCGACGTCGAGCAGTACGGCGCCCTGTACGACGTGGCCCGGCAGGCCGCCATCTGCGCATCGAACCTCGACGTGCCGCCAAGCGAGGAGTCCCTGAGCCTCAAGTTCTCGGTGGAGCACTTCGAGCAACGGTTCTTGGATTCGTAGGGGTGGGTCGTGCGCAAGAAGCCCAAGATCCCAGACGTCACCCTTGTCGCCTCTGCGACCAAGCGCACGACAAGGACGAGCGTCGGCGCAATGGTTGACGAGATGGTAGACGACTTCGGCAATAGCGACGAGGCGGCCTGCGTCAACACGATCGCTGGCACACTCAAGAGCGGACACACCATGGTCCTCACGATCATCATGAGGAAGGCAGAGCCAAGCGCGAGCTACGACCAAATCCAAGAGATCTCTTGGGCCGCAGCTCTTCTTGGGGATGTCGTCGCGCACGAAAACGCCCCTCCTCCGACATTGAACTGAGGTGAAAGATGCGAAAGAAAAGATCTGAACTCGGCGCCACGACCAATGGTGGGTTGCTCGGCGCGATGAGGATCGTGTGCGAGGCCCCGCCTCCGCGGCGCCCCACGACCATAAAGCGCCCCCATGTCCTGTTCGACCGCATACTCCTTGCCGGCGGGCAAGACCGGTCCCGCGGCGCGCATACCCCATGCGATCTGTCCCTGTGGAGCGCGGCGGAGGGAATGTACGGCGAAGGCGGCCAGATGAGGACGCACGCCGACACCAACATCCGGCGCTGCCGCAGCGTACCCTGCGGAGAGAAGCACTTCGTCAACTCTCTCGTCTTGCAGATATATCCACTCGTCGGGGCGGCCTACCCCGCGACCGACGCCATGCTCTGGCTGGCCCGGCACGCCACGTTTCGCATCGTCCGCAACAGCCTGACGATCTTGGAGCAGCCTCTCTCGTTGCTCTTCCGCCATGACGCAGAGTACTCCGACCTGTCGATGTCGTGCATGTACGAGTTCAGGGAGGTGTGGGTGCTCGACCACGACACGGACGTCGAAGGCCGGCTGCAGGTCTTGTGCGCACCTCCAGCCTTCGAGGCCATGTACCTTCAGGCCAGCCTCAACAGCGATGTCGAGGAGGGCCAGTAATGCCTGCGCGTTGTGATGCGTGCCAACACGATTGCCCTGGATTCTTCCGGAGTGAGTGCCCGGGGGGCAGGCAGTATCTGCCGACAAGGGAGCGGGTTGTCGATCTCGAGCTGGCCGCCGCCAAGCTGCGGGCGTTGGCAGACGTTCAGTCGTCGCAGATGGACACAGAGCGCAGACGCGCCCACCAGTGCGCCGTAGTCGTCTGGCCGTTTGGCGAGGCGCCGCTCGAATTGCGCAACCTCTCCCTGAACGGTGGCGACGAGGACTGGCTGGTCGTCGTGCCGGCTGCGCTGAACCTCAGCTACATTCCATGGGCGGATACCTACGGGTTGCACCAAGTCGAGCGATGGGATCTCGGCGAGGACGGCTGCGTCATCATCTGGAGTCACGCGTGAGCGCTTCGGTCGCCGCCAAGGCCTATTACGTGCACCGGGCAGCCCCGGGTCTTCGCGACAACCCTGCGTCTGCCCCACGGGTACGGGTGGCAAATCTGGCGCGTAGGGCCACCTGGACGACTGATCGACGAACGGGGCACGATGAAGTGTCCGGGCTGCGGGATGATTCAGTACGAGAAGGATAAAGGCCGTCGGGGGTCATCGTGAATCGGGCACGCGCGGTGCCGCCGAACACCCGTCGGTGGGTGGTGCTGCAAGAGGGGATCGTGCTGGGCGTCTATCTGTCCCACGGCAGCGCGCGGAGGCGAGCCCAGAAGGCAGAAGTGTCGCAGGGTCGCGTCGTGGTGCGCATAGCGCGCCCCGAAGAGGTGCGTTGACGTGGGCGAGTGGCGGGCTGCCTGTCCTTGGTGTGCCGCTTCGATCGAGGTTGCCGACCTCCAGTTCTTCGCGGTGGCGTCCTTCCGGTACTCTTGTGGCCACCGCCTGACCGCGCATGCAATCCCCTGTCTCGTCTGTCGGCGCGTCTTTCCGCACAACGTGGCGTTGCTGTGTTGGTCTTGCGGCGGGAAGTTGCTCTTGGGTGAGTCTCCTCAAATTGTCTGCCCGCCGCCACGCGGGCCGGAGTGGTTCTCCCCGTCTCGTCGGCCCAGCGTCGGACCCATGCCCGGAAGACCAAAGGCCAAACGCAAGCGCGCGGCCGAGGTGGTGTCCGCGGAGCCGAACAACAGGGGGGACTCAGAGCCGCCTTGGTGGTGGGACCAAGGACAACGACCAAAGCCCAAGATGCTATCCCTTGAGGAACTCGATCGGATCGAGGGAGTCGGCGCGGACTGGAGGGTAATACATGATTGGGGGATGGGCGCTTGGCGGAGTGGTCCTTCGGGTGCGCTCTGTTGTTCACTGGCGCGGTGGAGGGACTAGGGCCGCGCCTTGAACGCCCCCTGACATTCGAGTCTGGCCCACGCCTGTTGGTGCGCCAAGATCTCTGCCTCCTCGCGTCTCTCCGCCCGAATGGATGCAGCACCAGCCGCTGCCGTGCGCGTGGTGTATGGCCCTCGCCACCCACACTGACACCCGTTCGCTTGTGTGACTTGGAAATACCAGCCGGCGCGCGTCGACCCGACGATCTCCAGGCACGGGTAGCGGGCCCACGGCGCACGCTCGCCGGCGACCACCTTTATCAGCACAGTCCGCCTTCTCATTGCGCCCCCACGGCGGCCTCTACCGCTACCGCTACCGCCACCGATATTCCGTAGGGAATCCGGGCCCTCTCCGCCCGCTGAGCAGACGACAGGCGCTCCTTGTATGGCTCGACGTGCGGCAGCGCCAGCGCCGGCGGAGGACAGCCCCACAGGAACACGGGGCCTGCGTGACCGAAGCAGTA